>Ga0307517_10000759_pt1 | contig 55444 bp, 21 predicted proteins | sample 23_EM_MG_FD_194515 | JGI IMG/M metagenome (GOLD analysis project Ga0307517, IMG submission 194515) | Populus trichocarpa ectomycorrhiza microbial communities from riparian zone in the Pacific Northwest, United States - 23_EM | ecosystem: Host-associated > Plants > Roots > Unclassified | place... | reverse complement strand
CACACACACACACACTCTCTCTCTCTCTCTCTCTCTCTCTGGAGCTGACCCACATCACATAGAAACAGGTACCTGAGATACTATTAAATTTCTTATTAGGTTTCCATAATGCATAATCTTATATTATATATTAGGTTTTCTAGCAGATAGTTATAGTTTAGCATCAAAAACATCTGTCAATCTGCAGAATTTTCTGCGTGGCATGTATTAATCTTAGAGGTCATGCTGCTCCATCTATTTAGAAACCCATATCTTTCTGCTGCCAAGAATTATGAGACTAAAACATAGTCCAATTGATAGTCACCAGTCAGCCACCAACACAGGATGCATGATGGACCAATGAAAAACTGCCCTTACTGAAAATCGACCAGCTTTAGCTCAATATTGTTAACATATCCAATAAACATAATTTATAAGTATTGGAAATCCATGGTCTACCCTATGAAAACCCAGCGGTCAAAATTCAAGAACATCCAAGTCCCCACATGCAATTAAGGAAATGCAAAATCCAGGAACTAGGTGCTTTATGATGTAGTAAAGAGGCATTATCCAGAGCATTAAACTGAGGAGGTTGAAATGGAAAAATAAAATTGGAGAATTATGGAATCTAAAATCCCTGTTAGACTGAAAGGTGACTTTCCCATAAAAACTAAAAAGCACAAAAAGCAGAGTCAAACATAAATAAATGGAGCTTAACTAAAATGAGTTTTAAGGTGAAAGTTAAATGAGCAAAAAGACCGGATATGAAATGAGTGTGAGTATAGAGGTGGTGGTGACACTCAACGAGAATAAATTGAGGGAGAACCATATTAGTTGGTTTGGCCATGCTCATGAAAGGCACTTAGATGAACAATGTAGAAGAATTGAGCAGCTCCTACAGCATCCTTGCATCCACGCAGAGCAGCTGCAGCGCTTCAAGGGCTTTTAGGGTATTTCCCTGACTGATATCCTAAGAAATTCAAACACTCTGTAGTTGTCAAAAAAAATTTCTTGTTCTTCTTTGTCCATTTGGCGGTCTCTTATCTCCAATTTTAAAAATATGTTCTTTTCTCATTGATACTACTACTTTTACCTAAAAAAGAATTAAGCAGCTAACTTTCCAGAACAATTCACAGCACCATACCCTCTTGCATCCAAGATTTTGACCCATCATATGTCCAAATGTGTCTGAGTTTGTACTATGAAGCCTGTAATAGGATATAACCCAGTTTCCATTGGCTTTCCTGATTCTTTATCACTAATGCAATTCTTTAGGGAAAAATGTAGAGCACAAAAAGAATCATGGTTGATTAATGTAAAAGTATCCATGCTCCACAGAGATATGCTTATCCTAACCTACATGTTAACAGCAATTCAGGTTCAAAGTCCTTTAATTTACACTCTTAAGAGAAGGACATCTGAAATCCCAGGTTAAAAGAATCTAATTGTATATCCAAGTGTTGATAAACAACACTTTCCTAGAGGAAACAAATTATATTGCTATCAATATGCTTATCCAGCATACAAAAACATTGATGCTTACCAATTATGGAGGCACAGTGCATGTCAGCATAAGGTTCTTCTCCCGTAAGTAATTCCCACATAACAATCCCAAATGAGTAAACATCAATCTACAACACAAGACAATACGTGTTACTTAAACTACCAAAGAAAGGAAAATAAGTTATGGCATTTCTATTCGAGCATAATGTTACCTTCTCTGTTACCATGTGGTTCTTGCCACTCAAAAGCTCAGGTGCCATCCAGGGCAAAGTTCCACGAACACCACCTGAAACTAACGTGTGTTGTTTCACCTTTGACAAGCCCAGATCACCAATCTAAGAATGTTTGTGTTAGATGCCAGACTCAGGCCCTTCAGAAATGATTACCATTATTAGAAGACAATAACGTACAACTTTCTATCTCACATACCTTGCAAACTGGCCTTTGCGGATCTCTCATATTTACTAACAGGTTCTCACATTTCAAATCAAAATGAACAATGTTCTTCCCATGCAAATACTCCATTCCAAAAGCAGCATCCATAGCTATGATGAGTCTTTTACGACGATCAATGGTTCTGTTCAAGATATGACAGTGTCACAGATTCTTCATCCTCAGAATGTTTATTTGTATAATGTCTTTTTGCCCCTTGTAATTAAGTTTTACTTGTAAAGCATGTTTAATTCATATTTGATAAAGAATAAGAACTCTTCTAAAAACAAGAGATTTAATATTCAAAAATGCAAAATCATGACATCACCAACAGATTGGTTACCTGTCCTTCTTCTGCAAAAACTGTTTCAGAGATCCATTAACCATAAACTCAGTAACAGTTGCTAATGATCCATCAGGGCCATCACGAACAATACCATAGAAAGAAACAACATTTGGATGGTGTAATGAACTCAATATCAAAGCCTCCTTCCAGAAATCTGCAATCTACAAAAGCAACATAAATGCAAAAATTACCATCAATCACAAAAAATTACACTACACGGTCATCATATTAGAAACTACAATTTGGCATCAAATACAAAGAGAACGATTCCTGCTGATTAATTTCTTAAGTGAAGACTGTTTAAAATACATGGTATCAACTCCTCTCCAGAAAGATACACCATAAGGTCCTGGCATGAGCAAATATATGCATAAAAAAACAAATGGGAAAGATGAGGAATAGGAAACCCTCAAGGATCTGGTGAAGTTGTCATTAATAACAGACATGAAAGCATCAAATCTCCTACAAAAGATGTCTAAAATACGCACTAGAGGTTTAATCTTTCCACAATTCATACACAAGTATCAAAGAACAACGAAAGAGATATTCAAAGCAAAATACAAATTTCATGTTATCAAGGTCATGATTCAATCTTCCTTTTCTTTTGCCTCAAACAAACTAATTAGCCTCTTTTATAGTTATTCTGAATAAAATTAACTGGCACATAACATTTCCTACTCTGACATCCTTAAGCCCAATCCCCTGAAAGGCCACATCCAAAAATTATCACAAGCCTCCCTTGACACTGTTTTACAAGTACCACTAGCTCACACGCACACAAGTGCATGTGCATATATCACATATTATGTCACCTGAGACCAAGTCAATCATCCAGAACAAGGGAATGAAGAATCATCAGAAGGATATGGGTCCTACCAAACGCTCTCTTTCAGAAGGTCTCCCGGCAAAGCAGCTGGCTTTTATTCTCTTTATAGCCACATCAGAACCCTTCCATTTCCCATGATATACAGCTCCATATGTTCCAGATCCTAATTCACGAATCTCCTCCAAATCATCATTTTTTATTGTCTGTGACACAAAATCAATCTATTATTAAAATCGAAGCACACAAAACAAGCAAGTGTAGAGAGCAAGGAACAATAACTAAAATGAATGTGCAGCATTAATACAAAGATGATGTGAATGTGACAACAAACAGGCACCTGCAATCCCCTTTCTATAGCTTCTGCCTCAGCCTTTGTAGGCTCAATTTTGTTGTTTTTTATATTGTCATTGTCAGATCCCAGCTCTGCTTCTTCATGAGTATTCTGTTAGACATGCAATTCATTAGAAAATAAGATAACATGTTGTAAAATGCTTTTTGAGCAAAAAAAAGTTCAGTTCATTCTTACCACAGCTTCAGGCTCCTTATCATCTACTTCTCCTGATATTGAATCATTATTTGCAGGATCAGCATTTTCTTTGACTCTAGCTTTCACCTCTTCAGCCTCTTCCAGTGCTGCCTTCTTTACAGAAGCAATTAAATCAGGTAAGAAACTCATACGGCTAATTGACAGGTTTGGATCTCCAGGAACAGCAGAAGGATCTCTTTCTCCCGCTTTCACTGTATCACCACTTTCTTCAGCTAACCTCGAGAAATTGGAATTGACAGCCTCAGGAAATGCTGCCTGGCCATGCATATCAGCAATCATGTCCTGATCCGGACAAGGCATGCATGACACATCCAAGTTTTCAACTTTCCCCACACAATTTGCTTGGTTTTCTACACCAAGAAAGATTGTTCCCTCCACTTTTGATGCTTCAGCTACATTGGTATTACTTAACTCTGGGTTATAACCAGAAGTAACTGTTTTTGCAGATAAGTTTAGCATTTCATGTTGGAGCGGTGGTTGAAGGGGTTCTGGAGCAAACGACTGATTATTTTCTACCCCATTAGCATTTGGATTCAATTTCAACATGTGACCGTAAGAATATTCCAAGGAATTTGTCCCATCAAAAACCAGCATTTTCTGTGAGGACTCAACCCAAGGTTTCTGACTATCCACGCCAATGCCACTCCTTTGACTGCCTTCTGTCGTGCCCCTAAGAAACGATGGATTAACAGTACTACTCACATGTGGAGCTGCACCGGATGCTTCATAAGGAGTGACATGTACTGGAATTTGAGCATTTCTCCATAAAGTCTGTGGATGTGCATGTCCATGTGGCGATGTGTGAAGATTCTCAGATCCATAAGCATAAGGAAAATTCCCATACCGTACTGCGCGTTCCTCGGGAGGTGAAACTTGTAGGCTGTGGACAGCAGCCACAGCTTGATCGTGAAACACATCATTACCCAATTCAGGTCCAGGACGGTGATGGGAGGACATATGATGGCCATCCACCAAATTACCATGCCCAGGGGGGTAATTCATGCCAGGACCATCTACAATGTAGTGATCAGTGAATCTTGCAGCTCCAGAGATATGTTTTCTGGCTTCATCAGCGCGGGGACTCAACTGATGCTGCACAATCCATCCGCTTTCATGGCCTTGTGTCTCATTGTAGACAGCTCGTGGATCATTCTGCTCTCTGGGATACACTGGGTGGTGCACCTTTGCATCTGCATTTACTATGAAAGTCTCCCTGTTTGGGGGACAGTCAGCACCTGGATTAGCAACCTGAGGAAGTCCATTTCCCATGCAGAGTTGCTCCAAATGCAGTTGATTTCTTGGGAAAGCCCCCCTGCAGTGCTCACAAACACTGTTCCCTTCAAAAACACTGGGACTGTGCAGCAAGTTACCTGGAAAACCACCCTTATCACCACCTACTACTCCAGCAGGCATCCATACTACATTTTCAGAATACTGTGCCTGGTGATCAAAAGGGGGATGCTGATTTAGCTGCAACCGAGCATATTCTTCAGGCATTCTTTCCATCCCTTTATCGGGTAATTCCCCAAACTGCATACGGTACCGTGCAGAAGGGGGTGAGTTTGGAATCTCTGATAATGGTCTTGGATCATGGTGCCCGTGATGCCTAGGAGAATAATATGCTGGACTCCATGGACCCTCCATCTCATTATACCTAGGAGCAATAGCAACATGATGCAAGTTGTACTGTGATATTGACATCTCACCACTCCTGTGGCTAAGGAGACCACCATCAAGATTCATTCCATTAAAAAACTGTTCTTGTAAATGAATGTCATCAATTGGACCCATCAAAGGGGAATCAGGATGGTGCCTTCTAAAATCAGGCCCCTCGTTCAAATTATTTAGTGCATCCACATACCTTCTTTCACTCTCCCTTCCATCCCCATCAACATAATGGGCTGAACCATCTTGGTCTGTATTCGAAAACAGAAAAATCCTAAGCCTAGTGAAACCATCCCCAGAACCCAATTTCTCATACTCCTCCATCATGTTAATCACATCATCATCATTCACAACCGAGACTAACGCATCAAGATCCTCATCAGGCTGTTGATACTTCAACACCATCGCCCCATCATAAAGCTCTCTCATTTTATTCATCAACTCCTCATAACTAATATCCCTAGGCAAACTCACAATCCGCGTCTCCCCACCTACATAACGCAATTTCCCATCTTGGGGTCGAGGCATTATGCTACCTAAGAAACTACACAGTAATTTAACACGTGGTGTATCATCGTTCGAACCAGGGTTGGAACCAGCTGTGGAATTAGTGGTAGACATTGGTGTATCCATGACGTAGAGACCTTGCTGGTTATCAACAGGATTATCAATCTTATTCAAGAATTCAATTCTGTTATTACACATGAAGTATAACATCACAACACATCAATATTAACAGCTTTCTCAAAATTGAAAGCATAACAACGCAATTCACTGATGATTCTAACAAAGCAAATAACAAACTGATTCTTCATTTGGAAGCTCATAAAAAGCCCCTAAAATCATCAAAATCAGTCATTGCCACTAATTCCAGCACCACCAAAAACAAGAAAAAAGATCCCTAAATTTAAAAAAAAAAAAAAAAAACAAAAAACTATGTTTATAAATCTAAACCAAGAGAAACTACAGCCATAAACAACTCAAAACATCAAAACGAACCCTCCTTTAAGAACCCAGATTCGGTTCAATAATATGTAAAAGAAAGAAATCCCAGTTTCTAAAATGAAACAAGAAGGTACCTGGTGAACAAATTAAAATAGGAAAACAAGAAGTTCCAAGATTAAAAATTTATGTCTGTTTCTCAGAATTGGGTTAGTGGGGTTTCTGTGGAAAGGGAAAAAAAAAAAAAAAACAAAGGAAGGAAGGAAGAAGAAAAGGAAGCAGAAAAATGGGGTCTGGAGGAGGGTTGGGTTGGGTTGTGACTGCGATGATGACAGAGAGAGAGAGAAGGAAGGGGAGATGGCGCAATTGCAAGGCAATGGCTGCTTGCCAGGTAGTCTCATACGTGGCAGGCACTGCCTGCTTTCTCTCTCCTCTCTTGGCATCATTTGTTTGAACTTGAGCACTCTTCTCGCTCTCGCATGCTTCTCCTCCACGCTCTTTTGTCTAGCGTTTGTTTGAGCATCACAAAGAATTTGTTCTTCCTACCATAAATAATTAAATAATTAAGAATGTTACTTTTAGTTCTGGAACATAAGATTCAGTTTGGAGGCTAAATTCTTGAACTTTGAGGGTGAGAGTGATTGGCACCAAAATAGCGAATAGTAGATATCTGGCTCCGCTACGACACGAATTGAATTATTTTTTAATGTTAAAAATAACTTATGCCTTCTTAAAGTATTTTTCATAAGTTTTCCAATAAATTAAAAACCTAATGCTTATTATATGATATTTTTTTACAAAAATTGAAACGCTGGTATATTATAACAATATTTTTTTTATTACTGAGACGATAATATATTGGATCGATCTAAACTAACTCAGATTAAATTACTAAACTAATTTACAGTCAATTCAATCTCGATAAATGAAATTGAAAAAAATATTTAATTAAAAAAATCCAAAAAATAGATTAGAGTGAACTCAAATTAACTTAGCAAAATCATGACCCAAATCATGCATCCCACTGAATTTAATAACTTTTATTTATGAAATTATCTTTCATTCAATTCTAAGACAACCAATTGCCTTCTTTTCGGATCAAATAATAAATTTAAAAAAAAACAAACAAAAAATATGCATGGGACTAAAATTAAAAAATACATTTTAAATCTAAAAAAAAAAAGCATTCAAATAATGAAGGAGGAGATTATTATTTAAAAAAAAACAATTTAAGGAATGAAAATGCATAAAAAAAATTAAAAAAAAATATAAGCACATAGACCGCACTTGGTCTATAAAAAAGAATCTTGACTCACATGCCTAGTCTTTTTTTAATAATCTTATCATCCGCCCTTTAATTAAAACAAAAAAATACAAATAATGTGTAACATGTAGCCCTAAAAACTAGCGACTAGAGAGTTATTGATAAATCAAGGCAGGGGCCTAAAAAATCATTTTTAACCCTTTTTGAACCAAAAGCATCTAATAAACAATCTAGATATCTAAATAAACTCGTTACTGAATAAATACCAATCTGAGTTGAAAAACTTCACAAACCTAAATCTACCATCTCAAATAATGGAAAGGCTAAAGAATATCTAAGTGAAACTCCTTTAATTAAATAGAACTTGTTGATAATAAGAACAATTTTTTTGTGACCAAAATCAGTGTCTACTAATGATTTTCTCTAAATATCACTGGAATCCGATGACTTTCTTTCTCCTCTCTTAAACCAAGAACTTAAAAATAAAATGTTGGACCAAAGTTTAATTATTGAAAACTAAAGGGACCAACAATGAACCATTTAAAAAGTAGAAGAATCAAAATGAACTTTTTACGCCAACTTTAAAATCACCACATATTTTTCATGTCTTGCTTAATTTGGTCCATTGTCTTTGAATCTTGTCTTTTCCTAACAAATTAGAAGCATTGGCCATCAATTTAACCGTTTAGGGATCAAATTGTAAGGAAAAAAACATAGCATTGTTATAATCTATAGTGTCTGTCTAGATCTACCTTAACTTGATATATATAATATTTTCACCACACCTTTTATTATTTATTAATTGTTCAAAACTCCATTCCTTCTCACATTATACGATATGATATGATATGCTATGCTTAAGTCTTACAAAATTTCACACAATCCTCTAATATATCTACCTTAAGGCATTATTTAATGAAAGAACTACTCATTAGAATTTAATTAAGAGGTAAGGATTTTTATTAAAGAAATAAGATTCTAACTAATTTTCTATTCTTCATGTAAATATTCTGTTTCTTATTGGATTCGGATTTTTTCTTGATATATAAAAAATATCCAAGAATACCATCTAATGAAAAAAAAAATATGGATGCAACTTTCATAGTTATAACTTTCAAATATTGTATTCTGTAATATTGTTTATGAAAATATAAGTATTTAATAACAAAAGAATTCTTTTTCAACATTGTTCATTTTCAATGAATAAAAATTTATCTATTCTTATTTAATTGTTGATTAATTTAATTAATATGTACTGAAAATCACATTAAATAATTATTTAATAGGGAATTACAAGATAAATAAAACAATAACCCACTCAAATTCAATAAACTTTTCAATGAATAAAACAAGTAGCTTAATAAACCGAATTAAGATTATTAGAACTAAAATTTAAAATTTCATTTCTCTCTTTGTAATAAAGAAATTTAAAATTTAAAATTTATGAAAGAAATTGTATTTCTTTATAAGCAAAACTTAAATGAAAAATTATTGATTAACCAAAAAAGAATCAAATAAAGTAATTGATGTGAAATTGTACTTTAGATTGATAAATTTAAGGTTTTGAAGAAAGTTTGCTAACTTGACCCAACAAAAACCTTGCCTTAAAGAACCAAAGTTATATGCAATTAATCTTCCTCACTCTATACCTATATTGAGACGCGAACGAGAAGTATAAATCATAACGAAGTTGATCAATCATTTAAAGAGTTTGCAAGTTCAATCAAGAACTTAGTATGAGAATCATTCAACCACACAAGAAAAATAAACACACAATATACTACAACTTGTAGATAAAGTTCATCAACTTAATGAAAATCTCTTTGCAATAAAGAAATTATAAATTTAAATTTTATGAAAGAAATTGTATTTCTTTATAAGCAAAACTTAAACGAAAAATTATTGATTAACCAAAAAAATGAAATCAAATAGAGTAGTTGATGCAGAATTGTCCCTTAGATTGATAAATTTGAGATTTTAAAGAAAGTTTGCAACTTGAATTAACAAGAACCTTACCTTGAAGAACCAAAATTATATGTAATTGATTACCCTCACTCTACACCTACATTGAGACACGAATAAGAAGAAAAAATCACAACGAAGTTCATCAATCCTTCGAAGAGTTTGCAAGTTCAATCAAGAACTGAATATGAGAATCACTCAACCACACAAGAGAAATAAGCATACAGTATACGACAACTTGTAGATAAAGTTCTTCAACTTAATGAAAATCTCTTTGTAATAAAGAAATTATAAATTTAAATTTTATGAAAGAAATTGTATTTCTTTATGAGCAAAACTTAAATGAAAAATTATTGATTAACAAAACATAAACAAAATTAAATAGAGTAATTGATATGGAATTATCTCTTAGATTGATAAATTTGAGGTATTGAAGAAAGTTTGCAACTTGACCCAACAAGAATTTTGCCTTGAAGAACCCAGAGTTATATGCAATTGATCACCCTCACTCTACACCTATATCTAAACATGAACGGGAAGTATAAATCACAATAAAGTTGATCAATCCTTTAAAGAGTATGCAAGTTCAATCAAGAACTTAGTATGAAAATCATTCAACCACACAAGAAAAATAAGCACACAATATGCAGGAACTTGTAGATAAAATTCATCAACTTAATAAAAATCCTTACATAAGAATATTTATACGTAAACCTTAAAACTAATGGGTTAGACATGCAACAAATTTAAATAAAGTCCAAACTAATTAAAATAAGGTTTTTTTTGTAAAAAAAAAAACAATAGTATAAGATTATTTTTTATGCTTTGGCATAAATGATAGTGAAAAAATACCCAAGATAAATAATTATTGAAGAATCTTTGCTAAACAAAAGCTTGATGCTTTGTAAATAAGAATTAATTTCTAACTAATTAATTGTTCTTGTTTGATATTAAATCCTTGTAAGATAAGTAAGTCAAAGGCTGCTACATAATTTTTCAATAACATTAAGAACTCCTTATAGTAAATGGAATCCACAACTCTTAAGGAAACAATGTCTTTTTTTGTTTTTACATTTTACTGGCAGATTCTAGGCCCAACTTCAAACATGTTGTTCTCTCTCGTCCGGATAAATTAGTGAACCTACCGTATATCATTAGAAATGTACAAATGTCTAGTTTTCAACCCAATTGGAACTCCAAATGTAGCTTCATATATGATCCAAAAGGTAGACAGAGGTCCAGACTGATATATTTGAGCCTTTTTAACCCAAACCCCTTTACTTAACCCATTGAACTCATTTTGGATCCACTTCGTTTTAGGCCTTAGAATAGACTCAATAAACACTCCTAAGGTCCTTTGATGTTGTATCCAGGATCGCATCATCCCTTATCTCCTCAAAATGATTCGACTTTGAATGACTTACATCAAACAAAGAAAGATAAAAAAAAACTTTGAATATAACACTAACATTATACTTACCTTATAGATTCACTTTGTAGGCATTCCTTCCTTTAAGGAATCTGAATAAATTGTATTCTTTAAGCATTAAATTTGATTTTCAATATCTAGGACGCATATACACCCAAACTCAATCTCCTAATTCAAAGACAACCCTTTTTCATCTTTTGTTTGCTTGAAATGCATACTTGTCATTCTTTTTCTCAACATATTATCGTATCTTCTTAAACAATGCTTTCATCACCTTGATTTTATATTGTCATCAAGTCTAACATTTTCATCAACAAGTAAATAAACTAAATCTAGTAAAGTTAAACTATAAGCTATTTTAAATTGTGAATAATTTTTCCAGTTTAATAGATTAACACATGATGATTTCTTTTGTAATATATTAAACAAAAAAGTATAAATGCTCAATATGCTCACCTAAGTTCTTACTATTTGAATCATCTTGGTGGCTCTCCATCCCTGAGCGACGTATGTGGCCAATAAACCTCCAGTATGGCGCCGATGGACTTTTCTTTTTTCCTTCTTTTCTCTCTCTTCCTCATTTTGTACACCTAGCCCTCCTAAATCTTCATAACAACCCTTCAATTTATTTTTCCTTCAGATTTGATCTTTATTTTTTTATTACTATTTGTTTTATTTGAAATTATTTATAAAATTAAAATTTATTTTTAATTTCATCATTTTTTAATTTTTTTATGTGTCAGACTTCAGATTTAGTCGTCATTCTTTTGATTTTTATTTTTTTTATTTGAGATAATTTTTAAAATAGACTTTTGTTTCAATTTCATCCGTCAACATTAAATTGAATGAGAATTGAGCTTCTTGATTGAGTCCGGATCCAGAATTTCATGAGTTGCAAGTTTGGGAGATTAGTTCAGGTTTGGAACATTTGTTCTGGTTTGCTTTTTTTTTTTTAAGCTCATTTTTTTTCAGTTTCATCGTTGGATATTTATTAAATTGGAGATTGAGCTCTGTTATTTTTTTATTTGCTTTCTATCAGATTTTTTGCTAATTTAAAAAATGACCTGGTTATCTAGGATTTTTTTAATTGTTATTCTTTGTTAAATTTAGTTTTTTGTCAAGGAATTTTGTTTTTGAACTAAATTAAATTAATTGATTAAATATAAGAGATGCTCACTTCATAATAATTTGTTTGGTTTGCTTTCCAAGTCGTTTCTTTAACGTCACGTGTAGCCTCTTTTGTTTTTATCATGCAGTCTTTTGCAAAGGCATTAGAACTATCTTGGTGAATTTTTTCTGGTAGTGGAACGATGTCCACAATAGAATGATAATGAGTCTCTAACATTTTTTTTTCTTCTCTTCCTGAATATAATATTATCATATTATTTTTTACAGTTAATTATTACTAAATATTTTATTTTATTTATTATCAATATAGTTTTCTTAATAATATTATTAAATTAACTAAGTTATATTAGACCTTATCAAGTGAATGATCCTCACCTCTCATTTTTTTTCTTTCATGCTCACGTTGCATAAGCGGACACCAATCTGGTATTGACTCTTGGCAACGTGTCAGCCATCCATTGAGTGATCCAATGATATCGTGGAATATGCTTCGTATAAACGACCTGTTACGTTCGATTCCTTATAAGGTCAATTCTGCTGCTCCACGCGCAGGCATTGTCAGTCAACTCACTCTCGCTTTCTCGTGAAGAATCACGTGGGCCACGGAATGAGAAGCCAGTAATGAGGTGCCAGGTGGCACAATGTTTATGTTTGATTCGTGAGTCACCAACTTGTGGATGCAATGGTAGTGGCGGTGTCATTGGATACAGCCAGAGCACTCAAACTGTTGTGCACTCGCTTTCCAATTTCTTGTCAGTTCACTTGAATTCTTCATTTTCATTCTGTGATGTCAAGTGTCCTGATGTACATAAATATCCAAACCTCTTTTTCGAGCATTGTGATCTATACCATCTTCAAAGGAGATTTTATTTTTGCCCTTTTCTGGTATTTATGCTATAGGATGAAGCAAACCTCTTTAATTATCTAGCAAATCTCTTGAAATTTAGTTTTATTTATTTTGCTTTTGTTAGTGATGAATGCCAAACCTAATCAAAGAATTGAAATTTAAGAAAAATATCAAAACTAAAATTGATGAGAACAAGAGGGTCAATTTTTATTTTCTTTGTATGATATAAATAATAATAAAAAAAAACTGATACAATGAAATGTAACTTAATGCTTCAAACAAGACTTAGTAATTTGAGGGATTTTTTTTAATTGATAATTTATCTCTTAAACTTACTATTTAGTAATGAGTATGATTATCTCCTCCTCCTTTTTTAATTCCTGTCCTTCTTTTTTTTTTTCTTTTAACTCTCCTCTACTCTATAGGTGATGGGTTCAAATGAAGGATTTTTCCATTAAAGACCTTTCTAGGTGATGATGTTTTATTATTTTAGGAATTGAAAATATTTTTGGGGTAGCATTTAAAAGAAATTTTTAAAATATATTGGACCAATGTTAAAAGTGTATCTTTGAAATGCTTAGAAGAGGAATTTAGTCTCAAATATCAAAGCAAATTGCTATGAAATACAAAGAAAAAAAAAAGAATTTAAAATATCTTATGTTGTCTTTTTTTTTTTTACACTATCATATCTTGTTAAATAATTGTCATGTACATAGAAATAGGACTAAGATGTTCTTAAATATGATGACACAATTTTAATATAGGTTTAGCAACTATATGCTCTAAATACCACCACACAGTTCCAAAATAACATTTTAGAACAACAATAATTGGAAATTGATATAATTAGTTTTGCAAGAAAATAAAAATACTAAAAAACCTTTAAAGCAACTTTATGCTCCAAGTCACGCTGGTTGTCCTTGTAAAATTAAGGAGGTCTATGTCATAACAAACTGGCATTTTAAACTCATATATGATTTTTTATAAATTGCTTCACTTTATACATATTTTTATCTAGTAAGACATAAAGTTTTCTCTAGATGACATGTTTCCTTACTTCTCTTATTAAGGCTTCTAAGGCCACTGACTTAATCAATTCTTCCTTCTGGAGCATCTTCTCATTGAATCTCCTCAAATATGCTCATGTAGACTCACCATTTTATCAGGCAACACTAAAAAGTTATGTGGAGTTTTTCTTGGCAGGTATGCTAGTGCTAAAGCGTGTCATTAGCTTCGTGTAGAGATCACTAAACCCTTTAATAGAATTGGGTTCCAAGTTATACTAGGCATGCATAGATTGTCCAAACTCATTTTCATGGAAATATAGTCCTTGGAGAGTCGAGTGTTCAATATGCATTTGGACAAAGGAGAACCTCTCCACCAATGGTCGATATAGACATTCTCCTAGATATGCTCATACATAGATTGTCTCTTAGTTCTTTTTTGTTGGGCTCTTGGGAGCTTGAAGAGTTGGGCGTAGAACGACGATTACGGTTTTTGGTGTCCGTCCTATGGTAACTAGCAGAAGTTTTTTCGGAGTATTTTCTTTGTGCATAGGTATCGCAATAGTGCAAGTGATCTTTTGAGAAACTCCTATAAATGTTATTCTTCCTAGTCTCCTCTGGGTAGTGTGATTTTCTACGGGCTTCTAGTGCAGCTGATGACCGTGGTGTTAAAATATTGTGTGTTGTTAAGGGTGTTAAACTTGTTGGGGTGGCAAAGTTTGATTTTTCCCTCAGGTTACTAACACGACCTGAGTGAGGAGTTGCACTTGATTAATGAGTTGTTAAAGCTTTTGCTAGGTAGGAGTGTCCACGACAACAAGAGACTTGTCTCGCGTCCTAGCCCAGGTGGGTATTGGTTGTGTGCCATGGAATGGCTTGGAAATGTCAAAAACAAGCGTTAGAAAGAAATCGATGACTTTTTTTTTTATCAATTTCTCACAGACAGCGCCATTGATGAAATCCTAAAAATCCAAGTAACCTAGGAACGGGGCTGTCAAGTTAGATAATTAGTTAATCAATTGGTCTTAACAATCTCATCCATTCTCTCTAGTCAAGGTGGTTGATAGCTTATATTTAGTGTTTGGTGGGCCAAAGTGGCTTGTGGCTAATACTTGCAATATGTCCCCTTTGTTAGAGGTGAAAACTATCCGATTATTAAATAAGTATCTTTTTAGAAAGAGATAATACAATAATATTATCTCTTAAACTTACTATTTAGTAATGAGTATGATAATCTCCTCCTCCTTTTTTAATTCCTTTCCTTCTTTTTTTTTTTCTTTTAACTCTCCTCTACTCTGTAGGTGGTGGGTTTAAATGAAGGATTTTTTCAATAAAGACCTTTCTAGGTGATGATGTTTTATTATTTTAGGAATTGAAAATATTTTTGGGTAGCATTTAAAAGAAAATTTTAAAATATATTGGACCAATGTTATAAGTGTATCTTTGAAATGCTTAGAAGAGGAATTTAGTCTCAAATATCAAAGCAAATTGCTATGAAATACAAAGAAAAAAAAAAGAATTTAAAATATCTAATGTTGTTTTTTTTTTTACACTATCATATCTTGTTAAATAATTGTCATGTACATAGAAATAGGACTAAGATGTTCTTAAATATGATGACACAATTTTAATATAGGTTTAGCAACTATATGCCACACAATTCCAAAATAACATTTCCAAACAACAATGATTGGATATTGATATAATTAGTTTTGCAAGAAAATAAAAAACTAAAAACCTATTTAAAGCAACTTTATGCTCCAAGTCAAACTGGTTGTCCTTGTAAAATCAAGGAGTTCAATTTCATAGCATTTTGACATCTTCAACTTGTATGTGATTTTTTATGAATTGTTTCACTTTGCACAAGCTTTTATCTAGTAAGACATAAAGTTTTCTCCATATGACATGTTTCCTTACTCCTCTTATTAAGGCTTTTTAGGTCATTAGCTCAATCAATTCTTCCTCCTTAAGCATCTTATCATTACATCTCCTCAAATATGCTCGTGTAGACTCACCATTTTATTGGGCAACACTAAAAAGTTATGTGGAGTTTTTCTTAGCATGTATGTTAGTGCTAAAGTGTGTCATTAACTTGGCGTAGAGATTACTAAACCCTTCAATAGAATTTGGTTCCAAGTTATATCAGGCAAGCACAGACCCTCTAAAGGTTGTAAGGAGTAACTTGCATATCGAGTCATGATATTGGATGACCAACTCTAAGCTACTGCGCATATTTTGTACATTCTCCATTGGGTTGGTCAATCAATCATAGTTGTCCAAACTAATTTCGATAGGAATATAGTCCTTAGGGAGTTGAGTATTCAATATGCATTTGGACAAAGAAGAACCTCTTCACCAATTATAGATATAGACATTCTCCTTAATATACTTATGCATAGATTGTCTCTTAGTTCTTTTTTGTTGGGCTCTTGAGAGCCTGAACAGTTGGGTGTAGAATGACGATTACAGTGACTGGTGTCCGTCCCATGATAACTAACGGAAGTTTATTCAAAGTATTTTCTTTTTGCATGGGTGTCGTAATAGTGTGAGTGATTGATGCAACCATATTATTTGATAGTTTCACCCATATTTAACTAGTTTTTTGCCTATGTTTTATGTATAAAGTGCCTTGATATTCTTTGTTTTATGTTTTGAAGGTACTTTTGGATGAAAGATGCAAAAATGAGTAAATTGGAGGTAATTAGTAGATTTGACCCTCAGTCGATGTTTTGTGCAGAGCGTGAGCTCTAAAAGTCGAAACGAAGTGATTCTAGTGGCATTAGAAAGCTAACATCCATACCTTTCTGGAAATCTAAGTCAAGAAAAATAAAAAGACAAAGAGCATGGAAATCACATCCTTCGCAGTCAAATCTCGTATTCTGCCAGTGTTGACCTTTGGTCATTCAAAATTCAATATCTGGATCTTCAGAAGTCCAATTGATGCAAACTAATTTTTTTTTGGATTCATGACTCAAAGTCCTATAAACGCTCCAAATTTCAGCCAAAAACAATGTCATATGAGGGGGATATGAGTTTTTAAAGATGACAACTAAATTCTGCCATCAAACAGGTTTCGTAAAGAAACGAATCCAAATTACATCCCGAAGCATCCAAACCGACATCCAAGTTTTTATTTCAGCAATTTAGCTCCTCTAATAAATCAATTTAGAAGGTCAAGGAAGGCAACCACCAACCATAAACCAGCTGCCAACCGCCAGCCGCCAGCCACCTTCACACTACCACTATCTATTGATGTTCACACTTGAACTCTGATTTTTCTTACTTATAATTTGTGTATAAATAGGCAGCTAAGTTTATGCTATTATAGAGCCAAAAGAGAGGGAGAGAGAGTGCAGTAGAACAAAAGAAAAAGGGGTGGCAGCCATAAGAGAAGAAACACAAACTCTCCCCTCTACAAATCAAAAATCATGTATTCTTCCATCTTTAGGAGTAGTTGTTCAATAGATATGCAATGCTAAGCTCGTTTTCTTGGTTGCAATGAGGCAAAAACCTTCAGATTTCAAGAACTGTGAGATTTATTCTTCCATTTATTTTCAGTTTGTATTATGAATGAGTATATTTGTTTTCCTATGCATATTTCCTATGATTGTTTATTTTAATTGCTAGAGCGGACTCTAAGTTATTATTGTGAACAATCTATTGCTAAGTTTGATATCAAAACCGAAGTTGTGGTATATAAACTTGTGAAGCAACTAAACTTGATAATTATAGTGGAACTACGTTATTAAACTTAGGGAGAACATTCGATCAAAGCAACACAAGCAGACAACTTGGTTGTTAAGATTAATGAATTTATCTAGATCTTAAGGCTGTCATTGGATTAAATCATTAGTGCGGACACTGTGATTGTTTATTGGTCAGGGTTAGTTATACGGCGGATCCGTTAATTAACCAACATTAAGAAAAGATAAAAATTCAGAATATAAACTGGAGTTTCGTTTCAAGGATCGGTTTTGATATCTGTTGGTGGATGTGTACTTGCAACCAAGGTTTGTTTTCTTGATATATTTTAGTTTCAATTGATTTTGTTTGCTAGTTTAATTTCTCTCATAGTTTAGATCATCACAAATCAAAAACCCCCAATTGCATAACGTATAGCATAAAAATATGAACTAAACCTTCCTCATGGGATCGATCCATTGCTTGCTCTATACTATCTTGTGTGTTTTAAGCTAGGATAATTAATTTGTGCGACCGCGACATCGCAACAATGATCCTTTGAGAAACTCCTGTGAATTTTATTCTTCCTAGTCATCTCTAGGTAGTGTGATCATCTACGGACTCCTGGTACAACTGATAGTCGTGGTGTTAAAACATTGTATGTTGTTGAGGGTGTTAAAACTTGTTAGGGTGGCAAGGTCTGATTTTTCCCTCAGGTTATCAACACGACCTGGGTGAGGAGTTGCACCTAACTAGTGAGTTGTTAAAGCCTTTGTTGGGTAGGAGTGTCCATGACAACGAGAGACTTGTCTCGCGTCCTAACCCAGGTGGGCATTGGTTGTGTGCCATGAAATGACTTGTAAATGTCAAAAACAAGCTTTAGAAAAGAAATCGATGACTTTTTTATCAGTTTCTCATGAACGGCGCCATTGATGAAGTCCTAAAAATCCAAGTAGCCTAGGAACGAGGCTATCGAGCTGGATAATTAATTAATCAATTGGTTTTAGCAATCTCATCCATTCTCTCTAGCCAAGGTGGTTGATGGCTTATATTTGATATTTGGTAGGCCAAGGTGGCTTGTGACTAGTACTTGCAATAGATCCTCTTTGGTGGAGGTGATTCTTAAATAAGTATATTTTTAGAGAGATATAATACAATAATATTATAGAGAAAGATTCTCCCTATATATATATATATGCAATAGAGAATGAAGATGATGAACCTTTTTTTTTTTCTGAAGGTATCATGGTGTGTTTATAGCCCATGAGTTTTGTTCTTTTGTGAAGAAAAGAGGCTGGAGTGTAACTTTATCTTTGTAATATTTTGGTGTTGGCGTGTGCCAGCCCAACACACCTAAGAATTTAGGAAATTTTATATCCGTATGTTTATCTTGATCCTACATTTATTGTTAGAGATATATAAAGATATTCTGATAAAATCTTGGTTCATTAATAAGGATGTCAGATCTAGTATCCATTTTTTTCTTCCTAATGGCAACAAAGGTTCATGTTAATTTCTTAGAACTGAGGAAGGGAGAGCATGCTTCGTTAGTGTTTGAAATTGTGGTAGCAGTTGTTTTTCAAAGTTCATTTTGTTTGTAAATACATCAAAATAATATATTTTTTATTTTTTAAAATTCATTTTTTATGATCCAAAATTATAAAAAAATATTAATTTGAAAAAAAATAAAAACTTTTAAAATGTTTTTTTAATGCAAAAACAAACACACTCTTCCTTCTTTTGTTTGCCTTTTCTTTTCTTTTCATTAGGCTAGCGTTTAAAGCTTTATGCAAGATAGTATGATCTTTCCTTTTTAGTATTAGGCTAGGTTTTCAAACCATCCTTTGGGTTATGGTGTTAAGTTGAAAGGATAGACTGGGTCGGGTGTCCTTTTAATCTATCAGGTCATGTACTTTTCTTTTTTGAAGAGCTCGTGGGTTGGGTCCTCGTGGGGTTATGGAACTTGGGTTGTGCTTGTTTGTTATATAGGTAGCACATGTTTGTTGCATGAACTGTGTTTGTTTGTTCCATGAGCTGTGTTGGTTATAGTCCATTTCCTTATGCCTTTATGCCTTGTTTGGTGGCATGATGGATTGAAGTGTCTAAAAAATACCAAAATTATTTTAATATGTTCTTTTAATTTTAATATGGCCAATTCCCTCAAGAATATTAAAAAAAAACTCATTATGTTTGTTTTAGCATTGTACAAAAAAAAAAAACATGATTGTGTTTTTTTAGCATTTTTCCAAAAGAGAAAAATAATATTTTAAGTAATACTCATCAATGCTAGAATTGAAAGTGTTATTTTTAGTCCAATATTCATTGACTCCATAGTCAGTAATATTATATCTTTTTGGTCAATACTCACCAATAGCAAAATTGAAAGTATTATTTTTAGTCTAATATTCACGAACTAGAGTTAGTAATATTAGATCTTTTCGGTGCAATACTTGCCAATGTTAGAATTAGAAGTATTAATTTTTTATATCCATTGATGTTGGAGTTAGAAATATTAGGTCTTTTTTAGGCAATACTCACCAATGCCAAAATTGTAAGTATTATTTTCAATCTGATACCCACTAACTCTAGAGTCAAGAACCCAATACATAGATCACTAGTAGATTATATACACAACAAATTATTAGAAATTTAAGATAGGATCAGCAGTGCAAATTATCTCAAGTAGGATATTTTAAATTGATAGTATCTTCTCTCTAGCATAACCAGTCTCTTACCATAGATCTCTGAAAGCCCGTTAGAGTTCCTAGTGACAGTAATACTAGATGACAATTCATTTGAAAAGATTGGACCTTTCCTCCCTTTCGGGACATTAAAAATACTCCTTTCCTTGTATTTTTATGAAAGAGGGTTGGTCGTCGTGATGTCGAGTGTGACTATACAGACTCATAATAATTATTCATTGGAATAGTGTAATGATAGATTTATCCTTCTCACAAAAAATAATTAAAATGACTATTGGGGTAGTAATGTCTTTTTATTAGGCCATTAGTCATTACCAAGTTGATTAAGGACAAATAAGTCTTTTTGTATTTTAAAAGCACAATGAAACAACTAAAATACTTTTGAGAGTAAAAAAACTTAAAACGTGCATACAAGGGCTTTTTCGTATTTTCATAATGTTTATTTTTTGTTATAATCAAGTTAGCTAAAAGGGAATTTGGTATTTAAATAAATATAAAATATAATTAAAAATCAAAAAACGATTGGCGTGTGGGAGGTGTTCGAGCTCTTTGGGTGGCCCGTATAGTGCCTCTCTGCGAACAAAAATGCCTTTTTACAGTGTCATTGTAAACATTGCGACATCCTCCTCTTTTTGGGGCGACGTGTATGGTCGGTGGTGGCACGATGTGTCTCTGGCCATGCTTTCTTTTTTTTTTTTCTCTTTTTTCTCTCCTCCCTTGAAATTTACGTTGGCCATGGAAAATTTCAGAGTTGTTCTCTTATTTATCAGGATTTCAATTTCGATCCTTATTATTTTGATTTCTAAATTTTTTTTCTTAACCCTTTGTAAAATTTTGATTTGATTTCAATTTCATCCTTCAATCTCAATTTGTGAGATATTATTTTTTTTCCAATTTAATTCTTCTTCTTTTGATTTTTTTTCCATTTTGTTAAATTGGTTTTACTTTTCAATCTCACCCTTCAATCAAAAATTTATTTTGATTTTTTTTTTTAATTTTGATCCTTATTCTTTTAATTGTTTTTTTATTATTCTTTTGGGTCATTTCTTTTAATTGATTGTTCTTTTCATATTCACTCTTCCATCAAAAATCAAATTTGTTTTTTTATTTCTATTTTAATTTTCATTCTTTTAATTGCTTTTTTTTAATGTTTTTTATCCTTTTGTATAATTAAAATTTATTTTTTCAATTTCATCCTTCAAGATTTGATTAGTTAGGAATTGGATTTAGAGTGCTTCCAGTCTAATGACTCGGATTACGAGTTTGAAAAGTTAACCTGAGTTGACATCCTTTTCTTCGACTTATTTTTTTATGTAAGGTTATCTCTATATCATGACCTGGGCTGCTGGTTTGGCAAGATAATCCGGGTTAGCTTGGCCTTGATGACCCGAGTTACAGGTTTGTCATACAAACTCGGGTTGACTCTAGTTGGTTTTTTAGGTCTTTTTTTTTTATGTATTATGTCCTTTCATATTTAATGGTTTAGAAATTGAGCTACATCGTTTGTCCCCTTTTAGAAAAATATATTTTCCGTAGGTTATCATGATTACTTATTTTTAATTTGGTTTATCTATTGTCGTTACCTTTTTTATCATCTAATTAAAATAAATCAACTTATTTGACCTAGTCATGTATATAACCCGACTCATGGATTTTTCCTCCTTTAAAACATGTTTGTAGCACTTGAACACATAGAAAGGAACAAACAGAAATTACAAAAAAAAAAAAAAAACTTAAAACCTATTGAGAACTCCAAGTGCATCTGGACACATATTGTTGGTCACCACAACAGTGCACTTACCATTTTGCCCTTTAAAAAAAATTTAAAGTCCTTTATGTTGGGGTAAAATGATCTTTTCACAAGGATCTATTTTTTAGTTGGAGACAATTTGGTCTTTTAACCTTGCATATACACAGTGTAATGACTATATTATCCTAAAAAGCAAAATATTTTAAAGGGTTATAGTGGCAATTTAGTATTTTTATGTTTTATTGCAAAATATTGTAAAGACTATATTACCTTTACAAGCAAAAACTGTTAAACTTAAATCAAGGGGCTTTTTTTTTCTTCGCAAATTGTTTTTTTTTTTGTAACAAACAAGTTGATAGGGATGATTTAGTCTTTTTATTAATATAAATATTATTAAAAAAACTTTTATTGGTGCAAGTATATCATGTGCCAGTAAGAGAGTGACACTCGCGCCTTTTGGACGGCACATGAGGTGTCACCCCCTCTCAAACACCTCCCTTTTTCCATTGGTGTCATGCGTGCGCATAATGGCAAGGTGGTTGAGCTATGGTGGACTTCTTGTCCTTATTTTTTTTTCTCTTTTTTCCTTGTCAAAATATAAAGGTCTTATTTAATTTGATTTTTATTTTCAGTTTGACCCTTATTTTTTTGATTAATGGTTGTTTATTTTTAATTATTTTCTTAATTGAATTTTTTTTTAATTTCATTATTTAACATTTGATTTCAAATTATTTTCATGTCAAATTTAGTCATTGATATTTTAAATGTTTTTTTATTGCATTTGTTTTTTCAATTTCATCCCTCAGTATTTTAATGATTCAGGATTTTGCTTCGTTATTTTGTAGGGTTTGCCTTTTATAGAGTTTGTCCTAAGCTCATAACTAGAGTCATGGATTTTAAAAGTTAATACATGTTAACTTTGGTCTTATGTTTTGTCCTTTTGTAAAATTAGCTTTTTTTTTAATTCAAATTCATTATCTATGGTTGTGGGTTAACGAGATAACTTTATTTAGTTTATTTTCAACAAGGTTACTTTGATATCATAACCGAATCATAAATTTAACATGATAACCTGGATAGGCTTGTGTGTGATTTTTTTTACCTGTTTTATATTATTAATTATTTTTTGTTAATTTACTTATTATCATTATATTTTTTTAAATATTATTTGAATTAATCAAACTTATTAAATACACTCAAAGCCGTGAAGTAGCATTGAATTTTTCATTTCCTCTCTTTTACCTTTTTTGTCATCAGTTCCACCTTGAGATTCTCGAAAGGGGATAAAATTAAACTTTCTGTGTTATCATATATTCGTATCCAATTATAAAAAGACTTCCATCAATTCCACAAATTTAGTACACCCTCGTCTCTGAAAAAGCAAACAAAGCATCAATTAAGGAGAATCACAAACAAACTCAGCTCCCTCCTCCCAAAACTCATCACCAAATCCAGCTGCGTCTTATCCCCCATCATCCTCCCAAAAACACCACTCCTAGTCTCCGGTATCCACCACCACCACCCACTGAAAAAAAAGGATAAATATGTTCAAATGCTGCTCACCAAATCCTCCACCACTAGGAAAGTACCCTAGTCTGAAACTATTGCGTACCCTATCTGCTGCTGCTCCTTTCCCTCCCTGCTTCTGCTGTTTCCCGGAGCATCGACACCACATCTAGTTGTTTGAGCATACCCTAACCGTAAACTTCTAATAAAAATCTTGTTTGCTTTCGTAAAAGTACAAGCGCACAGAGAATGCATTACCATTTCTAGTTCTTCCATTTGAGGTAAATTTTACATTTTTCGGCAATTTTGCATAAGTGAAGTACCCACAGTAGAAGAACTCAACATAAGTGAAACCATTTAAACTAATTTATCTACACAATAAACCTGACCATGCAAATTTTAAATTATACTCCTAGAATAAATTTGAAAAAAAAATTAACCAAACCGAAATTTTTTTTAGAAAAACAAAACCGTTTCGGTTCGGTTTTTTGGGATAAAAACCGGTTCAAACCAGTTTGGCTCGATTTTTTCGGTTTGGATTTGGTTCGGTTTTTTCGGTTTCAGGCTTATAAAACCGAAATCGAACCGAACTGATCGGATTTTTTAAAATTTTAATTAGTTTTTTTCACAGTTCAGTTTTTTAGTTATTTTTTTTCCTGTTTTCTTGATTTAATTAGTTTTTCAGTTTTTTTACTAAATATGGTGAAGAATGATCAATCATTCACAAGTCTTCAAAAGTGGCACGTTCTACTCCAAATCTTGAGCCATGATAGAGCGCTTGAGCATAGAGCTCACGGAAGATGTGATATTTGGCATCATGATACTTCTTCACCTTTAAGTCTTTTGATGGATATTGGAGGACCTACAAATACCCATAAATTGAATCAAAAGTTATAAATTATGCCGCTGACACAAAACACAAAAACTGGCATATGCATATTTTTATAATATTTTTATTGCATCAAAGCATTTTATTAAAACTAAATATTAATTAGAGTTATTGAAACTATTATATGTTATATTCTTTCTTTGATAAAAAAATCAATTATTCTTCCAAGTTAAAGTATAAAGGATACATAAAACTAATATATAAGTGCTTATTAAATAATATATAGACTAAATTGACATGTATAGTAATTTTATGTGGAGAGATTATTTGTACTTATAAAAAATTTTACATAATAATTAATCATGTAAGTAATTTTTAGATTTAAAATAACTAAATTATTTTATATAAAAATATAATGTTTTGAAAATTGTATGACAAGCACAATTTGAAATATCAAAAGAAACAAAATCTGAGCAGGAGAAGAAAAGAGGAACGCTGTAATGAAACTTCTTCAGAAATTCTTATGATTTGACGTGCAGTTCAGTGGCTGGAAACAAGTTGACTGAAAACTGAGCAGGAAGATGCTAAATGAGCCCAGACAATCTCACATGGAACGCTCATGCAGTGACAGCTACGAACCAAATATCACACACCCAAATATCACACGAACCCAAATAATTATTTAAGTACACTAAAACTTAAATAATTATTAATTTTAAAATTTTAAAAAATTAGTTAAGATATATATAAGCTGATCTGAATATTGACAATTAAAAAAAATAAAAAGAAAAGATAAAAGATGCTGCTCTCTGTAAAATTCAAAGAGATTTTTGCCATCTCATTACTGTTTTAGCCACTTGGTTAAAAGCATGCCTACAAAATACAGGGCACCTGAACTCTTTTACATGTGGGATTCGGATGAATCAAAGAAAAATACGTACCAGTTTGTTGTCGCCACATCAGAAGTCCCTGAAAGAAAATCAACGACCCAGGTTTGACTCTAATGCCATAAAAAAATAATATTTTTTTAAAAAAACTATTCTTGAAAGTGTTCTTAGATTGCATAATATAACAGCTTTTTTATTACGCAATAACCAAATAAACTAGAGTTATTGAAACTCTAATTACTTCATCAAATAAAGTTTTATTTTTTAATATATATATATATATATTAATATTATTAGTGTTTGTCCAAAATAGTAGATAATAATCAGCTAAAAAAATAATTAAGAATTTAATTTAATAATATGACAATATTTTAAGTAGTTTAATACTTCATGTTTTATATTGCATTATTTTTAGTCAATTAAGAGTTTTGATAATCAAAATAAAGTAATAAAATAGTATTATATAGCATAGAAGTAATTTAAGTAAATTGATTTGTGTTATTTAGGATTTCATATGAAATTATATATATAAAAAAAGATATTAACCTATATTTTAAGATCATTTAAAAAAAAGGCATGATCTGTTAGGAATTATAATTTTTTAAAGAGTTTTAATTAGTCTTTTACTTAATTAGAGATGAAGCTAAAAACTTTTGCTAGCATTAATATTATAGAATAATGTTGATATTGTATAAGGATACAACAATCAATCAAATATTTTTAAAGAGTTTTTTATTTCATAGATTGTTATGCATTTAATAATTTGAGATGGAATAAAAATGAAGATCAATAAGAGAGGTATCAAATTAATTGTATGTTAGTTCATTCGATGTATCATTTTTAAAAATATATTTTTAAATAAAAAATACATTAATTTTTTTTTTAATTTTTAATATTAACACATAAAAAATTATCCAAAAAATTAATTTAACATTTTTCATATAAAAAAAAGTTTAAAAATGACAATTTAACCTTAAACACCTAAAAAACAAGCACTTAGAAAACTAAAAAGCATAAAGGTGTCAAGTTCACTTTTAAACTTAGTTTGGAAGTATATTAAATATTATTTTTTAAAATATTTTTTATTTGAAAATATATTAAAATAATATTTTTTAAAAATTTATTTTTTATATTAGCACATCAAAACAATCTAAAAATACTAAAAAATTAAATTGAAACTAAAAAAAATAAAAAATTTCAAGAATATGATTGGACCGCAATACTATAGGCTACGTTTGTTTTTCACCAGCTTTTGTGTTTGCTGTGAAACAAACGCGGCAAGGTGTTTGATAACAAATCAAACTGTGTTTTGTACTGCGGGGCCTACTAAAAAATTGAGTTTGAAACGTTGTTTTTGTGAAGCAGTTCTTACATGTTTTTTTAACTGAATTTTGTAAAACCCTATTTGTTTTTGCGTTTCAAAAATGTTTTTGAAAAAAATTGAATTTTTTTTATTTTGTTCTTCGCTTCAAATTAATATATTTTTGATGTTTTTAGATCATTTTGATGTGCTGATATCAAAAATAATTTTTAAAAATAAAAAAAAATTATTTTAATGTATTTTCAAGTAAAAAGAACTTTGAAAAGCAACCGCAACCATAATTTCACCAAATATTTATAAATATTTTTTGCTACATATAAACTTCAACCACAATTTTTACCAAACACGTATCTAAATTCATCTAACCACACTTTTTTAAATTACAACCATAAAAGCTACCTAAAATACAATCAAACTCTAAATAAGATACAAAAAGCTATCAGAGAATGCATTTCTTAAATTTTTTTTTCAAATTCATTTTTTTATTTGTTTAGATTATGTTAATATATTAATATTAAAAATATATTTTTAATATATTTTAATACAAAAATATTTTAAAAACAACTCTAGCACAATTCCAAATAACCATGCGAACCCTAAAACACCACACCCACGGCCACAGACTGCATCAACTCTCCACTGGACGCTTCCCTCTCCAATCTCAGACACGCACACCGCTGCCAACCACCGAAACCTCGCCAACCACCACTCTCAAGCACCGCCCGACCCGGCTTCTTCTCAAAATTCTAAGGTGCTTTTCCATCCGTTATTGAATCAAAAGAAAATGGGTTCATAGAATTTTTACAATGAATGAATAATAAAAGATAAGATTGTTTATTTGCAGAGATGAGAATGATAGCTCAGGTTTCGTTGCGTTGCATTAGGGATGGATTCTTGAGTAGCGGGCGATTTCAGGCTCATCATCTTATCAAATCCCTCTCTACAAATGCTCCTTCAGGTACTGAATCCGTCTTTCAGATACCCTTTTAGATGTAACTTTTTTAATCGAACCTCCTATAACTTTACTTCTTGTAAATAGACCGAAAGGGATGCCAATTCTCTCTCTCTCTCTCTGTATTTTTTTTTCTTGTGAAATGCTGTTTTGGATGATTGGGGATTTTTTTTTTTAAAAAAAAAGAACCTTAGACGGTTTTCAAATAGCTTAAGTTAAAAATATGTAGCATTTTATTTAGTGATTGTATGATGGTTGACAATTGGTTATGTTATTATTTAGAGTTCCTGAGTACAGTCTTCATATTATTGTCATTTTATATATATATTTTTTTGTTTCATCTGGGCCAAATGTGGTGGAACCATTTGTGAACTTCATTGTATTGTTTTTGATCTGTGGCATTTGATTAGATAATTGGATTGGAGACAATCAAAGCTCCAATTCTTTTGAGTCTGCTGATGGCTTTGAGCAACGAATATTTGGTGGCATTGATGGGGGTAATTCACATTCTGAATCCTTTTTCCAAAAGCTTGATAGACTGGCAAAGGCTCGCAATGGACCTGGTTCAAGGCTGAATGAACGAAATAGTTCTGAAATGGTGAATGATTTAGATTCGAGTTTTAACACATTAAAAGATGGAATGGATGAAAAGTTACAGGAAGCAGCTGGATATATAGATGTTGATATTGATGATATAGATGAGTATAGGCCAGATGCACACTTTGAAGATGGAGATACTTATGACATTAAGGTATGCAGTTGTGCAGCCATTGAATCTATACTTAGAATGTTGTAATTTGATCTGGTATTGTTGCTGTGTCCTTGTTAGTTTGGTTCATACAGTTTGCTACCTTGAAGGGTATTCCTGGGGTGCATCTTGCTCTGGTTTCTTAAGTGGCATTGATATGTTGGTTTTGTGTTCTACTTAAAAATAAATAAATAAATAAATCTTTGTTTGATGTTCCCTCAATGTCCTTTTCTAATTTTAGTAAGTTCTGTGAATCATTTTTAGCAACCAGTTTCTATTACTATCTGATGTGCAAATTTTCTGTTGTCTTTATGGGAAATAGTTGACGTAAGATATTGTATTATGATGCTAAATTATTCATACAGGTAAAAAATCACAGTTTGATGTTAAATGACAAGTTGTACTTAGAACTTTCCAGGGGGAACACAATGATGATCAGTTTGAAGTTGTGACATGGGTTGTTAATGGGAAAGAAATAATGTGCCCTGTTTCAGTATTCTATCTGCATTTGACTTTGATGATTGTTTCAATTGGCATCTTCTTTCAGAGCTTGACTATCGCTATTGCTGGTGCTATGACTTTGTACTCTTTATGCCTTTGTCTCCATGGTTGCCTTGTCTAAGACCTTATGGGCCATGTGCAGGATCTGGATCTTACAAAGCCATTTGTACGTAGAGAAAGACGGGATGAATTTTGTGTAACTACTGCGGAAGTTCTGAGTAAAGCTGATTTTCGGGTGAGCTTATCACACAATGTCTGTCGTTTATGCTCCCAAGATATAATATTAAGTATAGTATAATTGTAGATGCCACTAACAGGTGTTACAATTGCCATTGTGGAATATGAGTCAGTCAAGTCACTTGAAGTTCTAACTAGCACTAGTGATAACCACCGCCCAAGTGGCTGCTGGTAACATGCAACTTCATTCCCTTGGGTCCTTGAAATGATGTACTGTTTGGCATTATTCTTAGTTGCTTGCAAAATTAGTGGGTTTTGCCCATTGGTTTGTTCCCGTTGTGACTGATGGTTGCAATTTTCTCCTGCTGCGCTCCTGAACTAAATCAAATTGTAATTGTTTTATTCTTGATTCTACTTCATTTGCTGGGAAATAATTGCTAAATATTAATTCAAGTCAGGGCTATCCCTTGCAATCTCTACATTTTTATTGTTGATTATAACTTAAACTTCATTTGTTGGAACATGATTGTTAAATATTAATTCAAGTCACTATTATCCTTGCAATCTCTACATTTTTGGGCACATACCTAAATTCATCGTTTTTTTTTCTCTGAGCAGAATGTTAGATTCCTTGCAAACTTCATAACAGATGCTGGAATTATTATTAAGAGGAGACAGGTAGCATTGAGTGTCAATTCAAGTAATTGCTGTTCATTGAATCTATGACAAAAATGTGGAATCCTGCCTTACTTCATCATCTCTATTTTGTAGACTGGCATAAGTGCCAAAGCCCAGAGAAAGGTTGCGAGGGAGATCAAAACAGCTCGAGCTTTTGGTCTGATGCCTTTCACAACAATGGGGACAAAATCATTTGTTTTCGGCACTACTATGCAGAGTCAAGATGAGGATTTTCAATATCGGTCTTATGATCACTCAGTTGATGAAAAAGATCATGACGAAGCTTAGAAGGTTGTGCCATCTCTTCAGCCCATGTTCTTCACTCCCTTTCTTTTGGCCTAGTTAGGTGCAATAATAACTACTAGTATCGGGTTTTGATAAATTTATGGAGGAACTTTTGGGAAAGTTATGCCACAATTTGAATGTTGTAGTGTGCTGGATTGAAAATAATATATAACTAGTTTTTTAACCTGTGCCACATTGCAGGCTAATCATTTTTGTCAGTCTAAAAAAAAGTGATGTGAGGAAGCAAAAAACTTGATGCGTACCGGTCAAAATATGTTTAAAATATTTAAATGGTAACATGTTGAATAATATATTTTTATAAAACAATATTATAATAGTAAAATATTATATCGATTTAGATTAATACTATGTTTCTGGAGGTTATAAATTAAAAATGAACTCTGCATTCTTTAGCTTTGTAATTCAAATTAAATGTATTTTTGAATTCACTTGGGGACAGGAACTTTCATAGTTTAAGCACTTGAATATTTGTTAAGCCTTATCTGGTTTTAGATTTTGTGTATATCGGCAGTTGTTGCATTTGCACTAACTTGTCTGAGTCAGAACATTATAAAAGACAGACAAACAGACTTGATCAAGGCCTTCTCCATTTTTTTTCCTCCATTGCTCGAACCAGTTGAATACAACATGATCAAGAAAAATAGTATTTTATGTACAATGCTTCAAAGATGCTTCATTCCTAAAAATCAAAGTATGATAACCCGGAGGGGTAGTTTAACTGGTTATGTCTTGGGTTTACTCCTCAATAGTTACGAGTTCGAGTCCCCTCAGGCCATTGAAAGTTTATATGGTTGTTAATTTCAAGACTCGTGAGATTGTTGAGCTACGCGCAAGCTGGCCCAAACACCCGCGTTAATTAAAAAAAAAGTATGTGAACAAAATTGCCTCTTCTTTTATTTAACAATTATTAGAAGAACATGAAACAAATAAAATAATTTGTAAAAAGAATTATATAACATATTCCAAGTTCTTAAAATCTACCTTTTGTTTTAAAATAACAAGCAAAAACAATATGATATTCTAGGACAATATTTTTAGAGCTAAGTGTTGCTTAAAGACATTACAAATAAAATACAACTCCACAATATTTATCCATTAGCTTTCATATTCTACAAAGCAATTAGTCTTTCTAATTCAGGATGAAGGATTGTATCCAAAACAATTTAGAAGAATATGAAACAAATAATTGAGATCAAGAAAATATTTACCATATTTATTGTAATGTTTTTGAACTCTCTTTACTCCAAAACCTTAAGTTAAAATAGATTAAAAAAATTAAGTTAATGTTATTTTAAATTATCATACATTAAAAAATAAAGTATATTTATTTGAATTCAGTATACACTAAGCTTCCTCTTGTATCGAATCTTTTCCACAAATTGAATCCAATGTTTGAGTGTATCTATAGGATTTGGATTTAATTGATATCCTTACTTTTGAAATAGATTTTAGTATTCCTGCCATAGGGAAAAAGATAAGGGATAAGCAAATAGAGTTTAATAATAAGATTATGTTTTCATTTGAGCAATTCAAAGGTTTTAAAAAATGATAATTAGTGTGGCGCTAAATTGATTCAAATATATATATAACCAATCACTATAACATTGGGAAAAAAAATCCTTTATCCGAAAGTAAAAGGATAATATTATTTAATTTTTAGCTAATTAAACATGGAAGGACGAAACGAGGTAAAAAACAAAATAACAAAAACTAGTGTGAGCCAACCTAAAACAACACAAATGACATTTAATCTGGACATCATCAAAGGGCGAACTAGTCTGGATTAAACTGAAAAACTTATGTTTTAGGTCATGAGATCGGGATAATTCGATAGAGAAAGAAATTGAAGAAAATCACAAAGCTATTTTTTATATATAAAAAAAAAAACAATGTCGAACGATGATATCGAAAAAGAAAATAAGACAAAAAAAGATGTCAACCCCTGTTAACTTTTCAAACTTGTGACTTGAGTCATCAGATCGAAAGCACTATATATGAAAAAATCATGAAGCTCAGTCTCTAGGAAATGAAACGTTGAAGGATGAAATAGAAAAAAAATTAAACAAAAAAATCCAAAATAAAAAATAGCAATTAAAAGAATGGGGATTAAAATAAAAATAAAAAATAAATTAAAAGGCAACACCAAATTTTCACTTTGAGAGTTAAATTGAAAAGAATAAAACATTAACAAAAGAAAAAAAAAAGAATGAAGGCATAAATGAAAAAAAAATAATACACTATCAACTTGGATTGAATGATGAAACTAAATACAATAAATTTTTTACAAAAAGTTTAAGGAAAAATATAAGAAATTATAAGAACAAGGATTGAATTGAAAAGAGCAATACACAATAAAATATTGAACCTGTAGATTTTTTCAACGTGTTTTTTTACATAAAAAAATAAAAGATGTAAATAAAAAACTTATATATGCATCGAATTAAATAAATCACGAACTATTGTGTAAATAAATGAAAAAAAAGTTATCAGTAATAAATAAAAATATAATTGGAAAAATTGAGAGGCAAATGTAGATCCAAATATTTAATATGACAACATGGATCATTTACCTGATTGTGTTTAATGAATTTGTTTATTAAAATCAATTTGTAATAGAAATCGTCACACACATAATTTTTTTGAATAAAATAAAAGGAAAAAGAATACTATGCAAGACTGAACATATTAAAAACATTATAATAAAATAAAAATTTAATCTATATAAGATATATAAAAGATAGATGAATCGTACTAACTTCTTAAAAAAATAAACACATCCAATATAATAAAAAATAATCGTTATTTAAAAAAGCTAAATAACCCAAAAAAATCACAAAGAATGACTATTAATTAAAACATAAATTTAAAAATCATTTCAAAAAATACATAAAAAGGTATTAATAAAAAAATCAAAAATTTTAAAAAAGAAATGAGATCAGGCGCTATTGGACTTGGTAAGCCAGCCCAAGTGCCTGGCCCAACAAGAAAGCGCCCGAGTGGGGCCTTTAATTTTTTTCTTAAGTTAATGGGGTGGATCTCGTTCACCCTAATTGTTTGAAAAAAAAAAATGATGTGTCATCTAGAGCTCCCCAGAATCCAACAACTGGTTAGTTGGAAAAATAAGGTTGCTATTTTTTTTTACTAAAAAACTCATTTTCAATCTATTTTTTTAATTCAAAACACCTAGAAAACACTATAGAAACCGTGTTAAATCAATCACTGGTCTTCAAAAACTCATAAAACAGCCCCAAAACCTCAAAGCAACTCAAACTAAAAATCTTCCCAAGCTCAAATATGTTTTTGTAGACGTTTTCAAGGAAAAACAACACCTAATCTTAACTTCCCTCATCATATGACACCATAATAAATGGTTTTTTTCTTAAGTCATCGCCAACGACAATTTTCTCTCTCAATATTGGAATTCGCCAACCCCTTCTCTCTCCTCCGTAAAAAAAAAGAACTGAAAAAAAAAGAAAAATGAAGTTTGGCACCAAAAATGAATTTTTAAAAATTGGAGGGACTAGTTACCAAATAGCTAAAAAAGATGGGGAACTAAAATAAACTTTGCTAACCAATTTAAAAGATGCTACCTATTTTACCTAATTTTTTCATTTTAGTTATCTGTCTTTCAATTCAACATTCCCTTCCAAAAACAAATATGTAATTTAGTTCTAATTTGGGATGAAAATGACTCAATTGTGCAAAATTAAAGTTCAATAATCAAATTGAGCTATAGAAAAAAAGGAGAAGGGTGGTTGCGCTGTGTGAGAGAGAGGGAGAAAGGTGGTGCTATGATTGGATTTTGTTGGGAGAGAGGGAGGAGGGAGACTGTGATTTTATCGGGGAAAAGGAAAGAGGGTAGTGCGAGATTTTTAGGGATTTCATTGTAATCAGGGATGAAAAGAGTGGTAGAATTTTAATTTTTCTATATTGCTGACATGAATTTTTAATGACACGGCAGAGTGATAAATGGGATCAAACTATAACCAATAGGATATTACTAGTTACAGTTTAAATAATATAAAACTTCTTAGATATTGCATATGATATAGATATATTTCTATCGATAATAAATGACATATAACTAAATTTTTTGAAATTAGGTGGATGTTATGATAATATTGTTTATTTATGATTTGTTTTTCACTCTAATGTGCTAATATTTATATAAAGGTATAGGATATGGTATACTAATCCTCAACATGGTAGGGCAACAATAAATTGAGAAGACGTTTTGAATCATGCATTCTTATCCATGAGAAACATCATTGAACATGTATTTGAAGTGTGGTAAAGAAGGTGAATAATTATGAAATCATCTATCATACATGTTACGATAAAATTGCCTCTAATTTAGTTTGGTGGGGTGGGGGGGTAATGAACTACTTTGTAAACCAATTTATTAAATTAAACAAATCTTTGAAAACTATTTATTTAATTATATGAATTTTAAACATATTTAATCTTTAAATTAATATTTCAAAATAATACTATATTTTTAACCAAACACTTCAATAACAACTTTTTAGTAAACTATATATTTTATCAAACATCTTTTTCTTTAACCATGACTTTAATTATAGCTCTCAATGCTAAACAAATACATAGTCTTTTTCTTTTGGAAAATGATTAGGTAAGCTAGGCCAAGAGCCTGGCCCAGCAAGAAAGCGCCTGCATGGGGGCCTTTAATTTTTTTCTTAAGTTAATGGGGTGGATCTCGTTCACCCTAATTATTTGAAAGAAAAAAAACAATGCGTCATCTGAAGCTCCCTAGAATCCAGATACTAGATGGCTGGAAAAACAAGGTTGCTGTTTTTTTTACCAAAAAAACTCATTTTCAACCTTTTTTTTTTATCCAAAACACTTAGAAAACACTATAGGAACCTTGTTAAACCAATCAATGGTATTCAAAAATGTAACAAGCAACCCCAAAACCCGAAAGCAACTTAAAACCAAAAAAGTTTTCGAGCTCAAATATGTTTTTATAGGCGTTTTCAAGGAAAAATAACACCTAATCTTAACTCCCCTCATCACATGGCACCATTTGACACAAAAATAAACGGTTTTGTATCTTAAATCGTCGCCAATGACAATTTTCTTCGTAACACTGAAATTCGCTAACCCCTCTCTCTCCTTATTAAAAAAAAGAACTAAAAAAAAATTGAAGTTGATACCAAAATTGAATTTTTAAAAATTGGAGGAACTAGTTACCTAATAGGTAAAAAAGATGGGGACTAAAATAAACTTTTTTAACCAATTTAAAAGATACCACCTGTTTTACCTTTTTTTTTTTTTTTTTTTTTTTAATTAAGTCGTTTATCTTTCAATTCAACTTTCACTAAAAAAAAATACAATTGAGTTTTAATTTAGGTTGAAAAGAGCTTAATTGTGCAAAATAAAAATTCAAGAATTAAATTGAGCCGTAAGAGAAAGGGAGGATGGTGGTTCCACTGCGTGAGAGAGAGGGAGAAAGGTGGTGCTATGATTGGATTTTGTTGGAAAAGAGGAAGGAGGGAGACAATGATTTTATCATGAAAAAGGAAAGAGGGTGGGGTGAGATTTTTAGGGATTTTATTGTAATCAAAGATGAAAAGCGTGGTAGAATTTTAATTTTTTTATGTTACTAACATGAATTTTTAATGACATTGCAGAGTTATAAATAAGACCAAACTAAAACTATAACCAAGAGGATGTTATTAGTTACAGTTTCAATAATATAAAACTTTTCAGATATTGTATATGATAGAGATATATTTCTATCAACAATAAATAATAAACAACTAAAATTTTTAAAACCAGGTGGATGTTATGAATAATATTGTTTATTTAAGATTTTTCTTCTCACTCTAATGTGCCAACATTTATATAAATGTATAAAAACTGTTTTTATTATAAAAAATATATGAAAATATCATATCAATGATGTTGAATATCCAAATATATTTATGGATATGTAGATCCATATATAAAGGTAAAAGATATGGTATACTAATCCTCAACATGGTACGGCAACAAGAAATTGAGAAGACGTTTTGAATCTTGCATTCTTAATCATTGAACATGTATTTGAAAGAAGTGTGGTAAAGAAGATGAATAATTTTGTAGAATATGCCAATTAAATAACCAATTAAAATATGAAATCATCTATTATATATAAAATTGCCTCTGGTTTAGTTTGGAGGGGGGGTTGGGGGTAATGAACTCCTTGTAAACCAATTTATTAAATTAAACAAATCTTTGAAAACTATTTATTTAATTATATGAATTTAAAACATATTTAATCTTTAAATTAATATTTAAAAATAATACTATATTTTTAACCAAACACTTCAATAACAACTTTTTAGTAAACTATATATTTTATCAAACATCTTTTTGTTAACCATGACCATAATTATAGCTCTCAATGCTGAACAAATACTTAGTATTAATTCAAGTGGGTTTTTTTTTTTCTTTTGGAAAATTAATTTAGATATGAAAGTGCAATTAATATGAAACAAAATACAAAGCTTATTTGTAAATGAATGTTTGTCTTAGTGTTGCAATTAATGAAATTAAAATATGAAAGGTTTTAACTTTTTTTTTTTAAAAAAAAGAAAGAATATAAAGGGTCATGTTGGTGACACGAGGACCTATCGAAATTACAAGCAAACTATTAATGCTAGAGAATTTAATCGATTTCAAAATTGAAATACTCATATTCTCTTTATTAATTAGTGTGGTTTGTATTTACAGTTCTTCTCCCCTCCTCAAATCTTAACTAAATATAAGATGATATCAATGATAAAACAACTATTTTGATATTAGCTAAAATCAAAATGAAATTTAGAAATTGATAGAGACACTAGGGATTTAGAGCTTGCAAGTGTAATGTAAATAAAAGAATATTTGATTTCATTTTTTTAATTAAAAACTTTCAATGGCTCTTTGATTTTGTATGATTACAATGTTTTTAATTCATGCTTTTCTTTAAATCATCAATTGATATTAACTTTTCATATCATTTATGAATATCAGTTTTTATAAAATAATTATTAGTTTCATAATTTTTTGTTGAATACCTATATATACAAATAATGTTTTTAGTGCACCACATTATGAAACATAAAACAAAAGGTACGCAATATACTACATTTTATTTTTATAAATAATAATATCTTAAAGATAATTATGAGTTTTTCACCATTGCTATTAACAAAAACCTAAAAGAGATTAGTAAAACACTATGAACTAATTAAGACACAAAACACTAAGGATTGAAATAATGTTTTGACCTTTTGCCCTTCTTAATAATTGTGAACATGTTAGGAGTGTAATGATTTTTATTTTCAGATGCTTTTTAAAAGTGTGTTTACCTTGAAAAACATCATCTTAATGTTTTTTTTTTTAATATTTTTCAATGGTTTTTGTCGTACCCTTCACAAGAGCGCGGCGTCACAACGACATTTCTTAGAAAGGTTAAGAGGTCGTTGGTTGGATAAGGAGTCGTCACCTACTATTATAGTTATTAGAAACTTTAACTGATCTTTAGAGATTCTAAGCAAGTGTCTAGTTGCATAAAGAGAAGGTATTAAAACTCTTAATACGCCTTATCTAAGATAAGTTGCATTGTTTTTCTTTGTTTGTGGTTGCTGTAGTCTGATGGTGTTTCTATTTCTATCAGTGTGTACATGATGGGGTAACTACGATGAAAACACATTGATTTCTTAGATCAAGAACTCGGTCTGAAAGATCTATAAAGAAAACAAGTCTATTTACACCTTATTCACTGCAAATGAACCATAGCTAGAAATCCAAAGAGATTTAATGATTTTCATTTTTTCTCTTTGGTATTTTCAGATGTTTATGATTTTTTCTTTGTTTGTGGTTGCTGTAGTCTAATGATGTTTCTATTTCTATCAGTGTGTCCATGATGGGGTAACTACGATGAAAACACATTGATTTCTTAGATCAAGAACTCGGTCTGAAAGATCTCTAAAGAAAACAAGTCTATTTACATCTTATTCACTGCAAATGAACCATAGCTAGAAATCCAAAGAGATTTAATGATTTTCATTTTTTCTCTTTGGTATTTTCAAATGTTTATGATTTTTGTACTATAGGACATAGGTTGAACTAATTTCAATTATTATTGAGGCTTATTTCAAGATAAACTTGGAATTTTTAGGTATTGTGTCATTCCAAATCATATTGTAGATAAAACTCCTTGCAGTTTTTATTCTTATATTAAAAGTGAATGCGTTATATTACTCCTAATAATATTATAGATATTAATCAACATACAAGTTTTCTATCATTATATTAAAAGTGAATAATAAATTATCATTCCTAATAATATTTTGGATATTAATCCCTTTGTAGGTTTTTTTATCTTTATATTAAAAGTTAATAATATATTTCTTGCCAAAAAAAAGTTCTTAACATTTTTGAAATATAAGCCAAAATCCTTTGGAATTTTATAAACTGATTGTAAAATCAATGAAATACTTTGTAATTTTAAACATGCAAAAAACTTTTTTTGAGGTTTTTCTTAATTTTAAGACATGCTCCAATATTTGTTTTTTAAATTTTTGGCCACATGCAAGGAAACCTTTTATCTATGTTTTTTTTTTTAATTCTTTTTTATTTTTTTAAGGCTTTGTTTGGCAAAACCCTTTTTTTTTGTTAAATAAAACTGTTAAAATAGGCATAAGGACGTGTTTGCCAAACACACCCTTAAACCAAAAATTTATTTATCAAAAAGGTTGAAAAAAAACAAGGCCTTACACATCTAACCCGAATTTGACCCAATCGGGTTGATCTAAATTCTTTGGTTTGACAATAAACCGAATAGATAACTACTAGTTTGACCCGAAAAACAAACCAAAATCAAAACCCAAAACAGATCAATCTTGTAAAAAACACAAATACATGAAATTTTTTTGTCAAAAACATATCAAAACCCAGAAAAACTCAAGAACACGAATAACATGCTCAATAAACATCAATCAAAACCTAGACCAAATATGAACAAAACAAAAACATAAACATGTTGAAAATCAATCCTCGAACCATAATCAAACATCAAACATCAACGATTATTTATCAATAATCATGATTTGATCAAAATAGGTTTTTTGTGCAAAAACAAAACCCTAGGATTAAAACTCAGAAAAAACAATTATTTATGTAAAGCAACCTTTGATTATTGATTAACCAAACCTCATAGAGTTGTTAGTGCAAAGAATTGGATCAAAATTAGTTCAAATCATAGAGTTAAGACGATGTTCTTTCCAAGAACACTGTTCATAAAACCTTGAAAATACAGAACAAGCTGGCAGCCTAAAAACATGCATACCAAGCCCTAAAACCATGCTTTTTTTTAATTCACACAAACCACATTAACATTGTTACATATGATTGGATCAAAACAAGTTTTAAAAAAAACACCACCTTCTCAAGATTATGTATGAAGTTCTTAAAATCAAAATTACAGCCCTATTGATAGCCAATAAATGCATTAAATTTTCATCCAAAACTGACCCTTTAAACACTCGGGACTCAAAGCAAACTCAGGAACCAAGAGTATGCATTAACAACCTAGAAAAAGACATCAAACACACATTGCCACTTTTGGCAAATTCAAAAACTACTACATTTCATCAAATCTAAATATCTAAACATCTTCTAAAACATCCAACAATATTAACAAACAACTCCAAACAGGATTAAAAAAAAAACAACATTGTGTGCATTTATTGAAATCAAAACTAAAGACATTATAACACCAAAAAAAGTTCATAAACATCTTTAAACATGTATAACAAGCTAGATGTGTATCTCATGGACATCACCTACTATGTTAAATGAAGTTTATACCTTTAAAGCTCACTAATGGTTGCTGCCTCTTTATGCTTTTCTTTTGAAACATTTATCTTTACCATACTCAAAGCTTAAAAAACCCTTATGCTAGGCTTTTGAACCTTCATACTAAGCTTTATTATGAAAATTTTCCTGCTCATTCTTCCACTTCTTTCTCCTATTTGCTTTGACTTTTCAGGGGGCATTTATAAGGTTTCAAGCTAGAACTTTGATCAAGTTTTGATCACGATTGATCAATGCTTGAACCTTTTATCCAAATAGGAGGGTTTTAGGTATGTTTTAATAGCTAGAAACTTTGTGCCTTGATTGTTTTGCAACAAACTTGATTTTTGAAGATTTTGGTGGTTTTGCTAAACTTGAAGACCAAAGAGTTGTTTCTAGCCTTCTGATCTTGAAGAAAAGGTGTTCATCCCTTAATAAGAACTAGCTTAAAAGGTTTAAGGTGTGAACATATGAAAAATCTAGTGGTTTTGCAAAATAGGTGTCAAAGTTAAGGCTGACTGAGTTGACTACTTTAGAGATTTTGCTAGAGCAATTACGACGTAAACATCATTGAAGAGCACCTAAAGATGGTAGAGGAGATGCATACCTTTGATTTATCCAAGGTTATCAATTCCGTTTTGGTAGGTGTTTTGTTTTTTCAATTGGAATGGAATGTTTTTGGTTTCGAAGTGTTTTGACGTGCCGTTTCGGGGTTGTACTGTTCATATATATATAAAATTCAACAAACACAATTCAAATTCAAGATAAATTATGCAATATAAACACAATGTCAAACAAATATAATTTCAAAATTTAAAATATTTCTAAATAGTCAAGATTAAATAGAACTTTAACTTAAAGTAATTTAACTTAAACAAAATACCAAAATATTATGGAAGTAAAATGTTCTAACACAAAAGAAAAATAAATCAAACATCATCTCCATCATTAACATAGAAATAAGGATCTTGATCTTGTGGTGGTATGTAAGGAAAGTCATCAACTAAACATTCCAATAGTTGATCATTTCCACCAAGCTCATTCTCGTCATCAAAACATATCTCTTCATCCTCTAAAGTTAAAGTAGATAAATGTGCTTCAATAGTCTCTCAATCTCTCCAACAAAAAGGTTAGGTTCTTCACAAATCCATTCATTCAGTAGGTCAATGTTAGCAAGGTTAATAGGATTTAAAACATCTCTTATTTTGCTCAAATTCCTACAAAGTATAAATATGAAAAAAACAACATGAATATAAACTATATATATTAGTGATAAATCTAATTTTAAAAAATTAATATAATTGTTAATGAAAATAGTAACAATCATTTTCAATATTATTATTAATATCATTATTATTGAAAATAATAATGAAAAAGAACTTTTTATACCTAGGTGGTTTAATTAATCAAATTGAACCGGATTCAATTTGATTCAATGGCTTTTCAAGTCCGGAACGGAACATGTGAAATGAAACCGGAATATTTTGGCCGAAATTTATCAGAAAAATCCGGAACGGACCGAGGTTTGAAATGAGGTGAAAATTGTTCTGTTTTGTGAATCGGTATGAAATGTTTCAGTCATTCCAGACGAAACGGAACTGAATCGACAACTATGATACCAACAAATCAAAACAATTTAAAAATAAACATATAAAAAATAATTTGTAGCAAAAAACTTAATTTTTTACAAATATACTTTCTAACCACAAAAACAAACAGGACCTTATTAGGCTTGGCCCAAGATATGAATCAAGGGTTGACCAGTCAACCCAAATCAAACCCAAAATAACATTTTTTTTATAAAAAAATAAAATTAAAAATAATATTATTAAAAATAAAAATTTAAAAAATTTCTTAAAATTAATCTGCCCAATCAAGTCATGAGTTGTTTTACCGGTCAAGATTGAGTTTGATTGAATTCACATCCACCCCTACTAAAAAAAAACCCGACACTCTTTAAGCCAATCATTAAGCCGAGTTTAATTAATATAATATTATAGAGAAATCTGTTATTTTGACATAGGCTAAAAATACTCATGTTTTAATTATATCTTCTATCCGTTTTGTCGGGGAAAAAATGAAGTTGGAAAGGGAGCCACCGAACCTAATCATTGTCTAGCACGTGACGGCACCAACATTTTTACTTACCTTCCCTTGAAAAGTCAGTCACTGACTCACTGTCCACAACCCGCCCCCAACTTACCCTCCACATTTTAAATTTTGATACGCCCCGAAGCCGTTACATCACTCTCTAGGCTCCTCCTTAACTCCACCCTCTAGGGTTTCTCTACCTCACCAGTAGCCATGCTCTTCCTCCACCTCCGCAGTAGCCGCCACCACTCTCTCCTCCGCATCCACATCAAATTCCTCTCCACAATTTCCTCACAGCATTTGCACCTCCCACTCTCCTTCCCAACCTACATGATATGGGGCTCCAACACTTCCCTCGGTAAAACCCTAATTTCCACCGGCCTCGCCTCTTCCTTCCTCCTCTCCCCCCGTACCACCAACAAAACCCCCAAATTCGTCTACCTCAAACCAATCCAAACCGGTTTCCCTTCCGATTCCGATTCTCATTTCGTCTTTTCTAAACTCTCCTCCCTCGCTTCACTCCGTTCCTCTCCTCTCTCTCTCTCTGCTTCCAATTCCGTCCTCAATTCCTCCCTTTCCGCTGCCAATTCCCTCTTTGGCGACGATTCTAAGACCAAGGGTCGGAACTTAGGGATTTATAATTTGAATTTCACTGAGGAGAACAGGTTTGTGAAAGATGGGGTTAATGTGGTTTCGGAGTTGGTTTGTGAAACTTTGTATGCATGGAAGGAGGCTGTTTCGCCGCACTTGGCAGCAGAGAAGGAGAATGGAGTTGTGGAGGATTCTTTAGTGTTGGAGACTTTAGAGAAGTGTTTGAGAAAAGAAGAGGATAGAAAGGTTGAGGAAATGGATGTTTTTTGCGTGGTTGAGACTGCTGGTGGCGTTGCGAGTCCAGGTCCGTCTGGGACCTTACAATGTGACTTGTACCGGTATGTGGTCATTCTCTCCTGTTAATGAATGTTAATTGTCAATTGCTGCTTATAGGATTAACTAACATTTGATTATTAAATTGGGAATCAGGTTTTTGTTCATCGTTTTACAATTGATGTTCTCGGTTCTTTGTTTGACTTTATAATTGAAGACTGGACTTTCTTGATGTTATTTTTACATGTTGATCTTACTTACACATAAGACTATTTGTGGGCTTTTAATCTTTTTGTCCAGTAAAGATCTAAGGTACCCTTGAAAGTTGGTTTGGTAGTAATGTAACTAAATGAGAAGTGGAGAGGGAGTAAGGTCTTGAATTCAAGTCCTACTCTTACCACCCAAAGAACAAAAAATAAATAAATAAAAAAGTACCCAGCAATAAGCTGGCAGTGAATATGAACATCTTGCTTGGTGATTGTGTCTGTTCTTTTCCTAGGAACCTGAATATACGTGATACTTATTCATTTGAGGTCTGTGCTTTTGCAAAAAAGTGACAATTTAATCTTTTGGTATTTGGTATGTGCATTTGATGTCTCATAGAGAATAAATGGTATGATGGAAGGAATGAAAAGAAGTTATGTAATCAACCAATGATAGTTGGGACAAAAAGTTGGTTGAGTTGAATTTGTGCATTTTTTATCTTACAGGATATGTGACAGAACAGAACACAGGGAATGAATTCTGAAGTCAACCAAACTAATTTGGGACTAAAACTTAGTTGAGTTGATTGCTTTTTGTGTCTCACGGAGAATATGCATTAGATAGGACACAAGTAAAGGAAGAAAGCTTGTATTCATTTTCTTTTCATCTGTTTTTTGGAGCTTCGTTTACATGGCAGAAATGAACTGGTTTTAGAGAGATTTGTGCATTTTGTGGCAATGATTTTGGCAACAGTTTACACCTATGTTATCACTGTGCTTGCCTGGATGCAGAATTGCGTATCTCAGTTATCTTACAAAAGGACAGCCTTAAATATATTCCAAGTCCAACAGTCACTCAACGACATTAACATTGTTGACGGTGTTGCATGGATAGATAAAATATCATATTAATATTCTCCTTCTTTGTGATGTATGTAGCAGGCCTTTTCGCTTACCTGGTGTTCTTATGGGAGACGGCAGGCTAGGTGGTATTTCTGGAACCATTTCAGCTTATGAGAGTTTAAAACTTCGAGGGTATGATATTGTTGCTGTTGTTTTGGAAGATCATGGCCTTGTTAATGAGGTGCCATTATTGTCATATTTGCGAAATAGGTAATTTAATCATTCTTCTTCTTCTGACTTGGATAATTTTGAATCAATTATTTGACTGCAATCTTGTTATGCATTTGATGCCTACATAATTGGAATATCACTTGGTATATTTAAATTGATTTTTGTACCCATTTTCTCTTGTATTTTTCTAGGGTTCCTGTAATTGTGCTTCCACCTGTGCCACAAGATATGTCAAATGACTTGGTGGAATGGTTTGGTGATTCTGATGAAGCATTTAATTCTCTAAAGGAAATAATGATATCAGCTTTTTCAGAAAGAATTCTGAAACTGAATGACATGGCAAAAAAGGCAGTACACACTTTGTGGTGGCCGTTTACTCAGCACAAACTGGTACCAGAAGAGGCTGTTACTGTTATTGATTCAAGATGTGGCGAGAACTTTGCCATTTACAAGGTTAGTGTTGCCAAAATAGGCGTCACTCACTAGTGTACTTGAAATTATATTATGGAATGCCCTTTTTTCTTCTTGATCCCCTGCCCCTAAAAAAAAATATTTGCTTAGGGTTTCTGTTTTCTTCTTTTCTCTCATAGAAATAGTTGCAATTGGTTTTAACTAAGGCCTCGTTTGTTTGTCACGAAGTAGTTTTCTTTTAGAAATGGTTTCCATGGAAAATAGATTCCTGGAAAGTGTATTATTTTTCAATGTTTGGAAAGTGTCATGTAAAATATGTTGGAAAACATTTTCCAATGCTTGGTTATGCCTTGAAAAATGAGCTGTAAAATCACTTATTAATGTTTTTTTTTTTCAAGTTTATTTAACATATATAGAATATTAAATGTAGCTATTTAATCCACTTACAATAAAAGTTTAATCCACCTACAATAAAAGAATAATATATAAAAAGTGTAATGGTGAAAAAAATGAATTTACTATATTATATATTTATATATAGTTTATTTTATAAAATGTATACATATAATATAAATACTTTAAATATAATATTATAGAAATATAACCTCTTTAAATATTTTTTAAGTAAAATTTATTAACATGTTTAGTTATATAATGAAAAATGAGCTGGAAATCATTTTCTAGTGTTTGGACATATCAAAGAAAATAAGTTGAAAAATAATACATTTTGAGTTATTAAATTTTTAAAATAGTAGAATTTTTATTTTTATCAAATATTGTTTTGGTGTTTAGAGAACATTGAAAATAAATTTCTTTTCTATGGTATTCTAATTTTATAACACAATTTATATGATTTAAAATGTATGATTATTGTATAATATAACATGTTTTATATTTGAATGTATTTTCAAGCAATATTATTTACATTAAAGTATTATATGCACTAATACATCAAATTATACAATAATATATCTTAATATCTTATTTCCGATATAAATATATTAGTAATTTTTTTTTAATAATATTATATTTTAAAGAATTTTATTAAAATATTATTGTTCACACAAATAAACATATATATATAGAACACTTTCCAGCAAACAAACAAGGCGTAAGTGAATAAATTTCAATGTGCTAACAAATAATGCAATTGTTTGCTATATACAAATGTTCTCACCTTTCTTGTTAGAATTATTTTCTGATGTAAAGTAGCTATTTCTCTATGCTTCTAAAGTTCATAGAATTTTCAGGTCCAAGGCAATCAGTTTATTACTCAACAATTTGATGGATGCGCTAGTTGGTGGACCCAAGGACCTGATGCTACTCTGCAGGTCAACTTTATGGCAAATAACTGCTTTTCTATTCTTGTTACACATTCCTATCTAATCATGTTGTTACTGATCTTTTCAGTATTGCATGCTTCATTAGAAAATGTCAATTATTTTAAGGGTGGGAAATGCTATTTCAAAAGAAAAAACAAGAATAAGTTACAAGAATATCATGAGCCACTTGATTATAGGATCAATCAATGAGTTCCAAATTATTCTTATGATCCACTGGCATACAATTCTCTTGTAATCTGTTGTGTTTTTTTGGGGAACTAGCCTTTCTTATAGGGTCCTTTGACAGCCAGAATCCACATTCAGAAACTGCTTTTGAATCTTTGTTTCTGACTTTTCTTTTCTATTCTAAATACCAATTTCATCTACTTGCATGTTAATTGCTTGTTCAAAAGATGCATTTTTTCTTTTGGCATATTGATTTAGTTAGTTCAATTGATGCTCATGCACCTGTGTGACATTGGGATAGAATTTTGTATTCTTAATGGCAAGCTTGTTTGCTGTGGGTGTGGAGTGCCATCTAATATGCACTGAAAACTATTAGCAAATTTAGCTGTAAGTAACAAGACAGATTACAAGCTAATTACTTTTTAAACAAAAATTAACATTAAAAATGAAACAATTTTATGTACAAGCAAGTAAGAAGAAATTCTGTTAATTTGAATCTGCTTAGCTTAAGGGATATTGTTGCTGGAGTAATAGAGAATGGAACTGGAGAGTTTGTTTTCATTTGCAGCTATATCGGCCTTTTAAAATATTTAAGAAGTGAAGTTATTGGTGCATTTAGATTTGGCTATTCTGGAAATGATTTTGTAGGTTCATATTTATATGCATATTATTTCTACCATTTGAATTATTGTTGTTCTTTTCCTTTCTGTTGCTGGAAGTCAATGCTTTCTGCAAAGTGTAGAAAAATCTATTTTAATGAATGTAGTGGAAGTTCCTTCCTTGAGGATTTCTGAAAGTCTTTCTGTACACAGGATTCTTTTAACTGTTTCTCTGGATTATTGGGAACTTTTTTTTCTGGATCTGACCCTCCCCTCATTTGCCAATTAATGGATGATGAGTTTATTAGGAACAACCCGAGGAACACACAACAGGATTATTAAAATGTATGGTATCTACAGACTTGTGTTAGGGTTGCATTTTTTCTTAATTATTGAGTCCCCTGCTTTTAAATAAGCTATCCTGTTCAGAAGGTCCTCTTTCCAATCAAACGATGGGTTGCACTGTATAACTGTAACATAAAAAGTTATACTATAACTAAACAAGTATTAATAGCCCAGAAGCATGTCTTATGACAGGTTTCTCTTCTTAGGCAAAATCCACTCTTATAAATTTCATATGGCAACAAAGTACCATGGGACCCGCTGCTCTGTCAGTGTAGGTTATGGTGAACCATGCTCACCTAGTAATTTCACAAATGCTAGAGATTTTACCATATGCCTCCCAAACTATCTTCTCTCATTAATGTTCACTTTTCTGCACCATTTGGTCACTTTTCTGAAGTTCTTTAATGTGGTTACTTGTTTAGGTGGTTTCAGACTGAGCTTGCTAGAGAGATGGGTTATACTGCTGCAAGATATGGTCATGTAATGTTTCCAGAGAATGTTTATGAGCCGGCGTTGGAATGTGCAGAGCTTTTGCTTGAGGGTGTGGGTAAAGGTTAGTATTTTTCTCCTGCTGTTTGATGTTTTTTCAAGCATTTTAACTGGCATAATGTAATTAATTTTTTCATGTCGAATAACACTTGCTTAATTAACAAGAACATAACATTTCTTATGTGCCTGGTGTTTCAGATGTGATAAGTGGTTTTTTTTTTAAATCATCTATGGCGTAAAGTTATAACTTTTAAAATGCATTAAAGTTATCCATTTTGAACTTCTTCAAAACTATCTTCTTCCCAACTTATCATGTACGTTTGTACTTTTGCAGGGTGGGCTTCAAGGACATACTATTCAGATAATGGATCAACGGCAATTGAAATTGCTCTCAAAATGGCATTTCGCAAATTTTCCTTTGATAATGGACTCCTTTTAGATTTTTCCAACAATAACAGAACTGACAAATCTGTCCAACTAAAGGTGAACTTAAATTATCCTTACATCTTTCAGCATAACATTTCAGACATTGTTTCTTAAAAAATGCAAGAAATTCTGGTTTCAGAAAAAAAAATGGTTATTTCTGAGGTTACTGATTTTCTTTCCCAAGTAGGTTAATTTTCTTTTCTTTCTGATTATTAGTTGCTAGTGGGGATGTTTTAAACAATGGTCATACTTGCACCTCAATTTACCTTGAATCCAGCAGTTGTAGAGTGAGTCCTTTAAGTATATTTTTGTCAAAAATGAAAACAGTCTAGGTAAATAGTAGTTGAGCAAGTGACGTTGAAATCTGACCATTGTCCATGCTGGGTGCTTTACAAGTTTAAACTTAGTTCTCCAACTTTACTGGTTATAAGACAGTTTTTTATTTTAAAATGTAGCTTAACACTAGGGCACTTTTTATATATAGATAATTCCAGGGTGACAATCACACCATGTTAGATTGTTCTGTAGTCTACTTAATATAACTACTTTTATTAACACATGCATGATTTTGGAATATGGTTAAAGCTCAGTAATTGAAACATGCATGTTTGTGCATTGAATGCTGTTTTTTTTTTAATTTTTTTTTTTTCCATATCTGTTTGTATGTGGTAAGTAAAACATTATTGATTTCAAAAGTAAAACTCAAGTATCATTGGTCTGTCTTGACACTGCCTTTGATAAGATTGGCTGAATTGTCTTTGTATAGCCTATGTGTCTTTCTACATGATAATTATTACAAATCTAAAGCATGAACCATTATGTACCTTTTTCATTCAGGATGAGGTTTCTTCCAAACAGTTGCTGGTAACTAAGGTGTGGTTTTATTTCAGGTATTGGCTCTCAAAGGATCTTATCATGGTGACACTTTGGGTGCGATGGAAGCTCAAGCACCATCATCTTATACAGGCTTCCTCCAACAGCCATGGTAGGGAATATTTTGGTGCTAGAAGCACAATTTTATGATGAATAAAACTATTTTAATTAAGAAGTTTCAATTTTTTGGGGCCATGCTTTACTAATTAGTGCTCTTGCACAAGGAAATCTCATTGATGCTGAAACCAATCATTTAGGATTGAAAAATTATAGGGTGATGAGCAAAATGGAAGTAATTATCTCAAAACTAGGCTTATTTGTAAGAATTCACGCGCAATGAAATAGCTTCTATGCATGAGTTCCATATCATTGTTTTAAAAAACATAGCTCTTAAATTACTATATCATTCTGAGACTTTTGGATTGCTCTGATGTATATCCTAGTTGGTTTTCTCCATTGCTTCATAGAAATTAGTGAGTAAGACAAAACAAGGGAATTGAGTTGGGTTGGAATTCTCTTGGTAAGGATAGTGCTTGCATATTATGCAACTTGTAATATAAATGATAACTTCAGTCACAGAAAAGGAAATTATTCAAGACTGCTTTGACACAAGTGGGCAGAATATGAGTGCCCCTGGCAAAGCTTGAGTTGGTTCATGTCAATGAGTGATGGTTTTTCAGCTGTTGTCAATGCGGAAAAGAGTGACTGATCACTCTGCGAGGGCCTGTTGATTAGATTAGCTGAAATGTGAAGTGGATTGTTAGCATAACTAATTGGGAGGTAAATGTTGAGATTGTGTGCTGATAGTTTGGTGCTTTGGGTCAACAGTGGTTTCAGCAACCTGGTTTGGTTGTTGCCCTGCATTGAACTCTGAAAATCATCAATGTAGGAAGATAGTAATTCAGAGTAGATAGCGCAGATCATGTGGTGGTGGGTGATGGCATTGATACTTTGAAGTGGCTGTAATATTGATGCCTATATAGTGGTTATTGTTTTTTCTTTTGGCTTTTTAAGTTGAGAAGGGGATCTGATGATGTGGATTCAAGGAATTTTTGTAACTGAAGTGGCTGTAATTGTATGCCTATATAACTTAGCATTTTGTTGTTTCTTTAAGTTCTAGTTGGATCTAGAACTTGCATTTTTTTATACTTGAATATTAGATGCGAATGTTGTGTGGAACAAGAAGAAATTCAGTTTTTGGAAATGTAATGTTTATGCTAGGAAAACCTGTTAATGAAACATGAAATAGGGAGTTGGAGCAAATTAGCAAAGTACCTATTGAAAATTTGGCTAGCGGTTCCAAATTCCTTGCTTTAGGCTCAATGCCTTGTAGATCCTTCTATAATTATTTTGGTCTCAAAATTGTACCTGGTTCTATAGGAATCAGGCATCAAATTCACCTCAATGTGCTCTTTTATTTTTTTACATTGACTTTATGTGCTCAAGAAAAAAAAAGACGGTCAATTATCAGTGAATTAATTTATCTTTTACTTACTTCACGCATGTTCACAGGTACACAGGAAGAGGGCTTTTTGTAGACCCTCCTACAGTGTCTATGTCCAATAATAAATGGAATCTTTCTTTACCTGAGGGAATGCATTGTGAAAATATGATTAAGAAAGACATGAGTAAGTAAACTTTTGAAATGTACTTTTGAAATTTTTATGTTGGCTGCTGTTATTTTCTATTGCTTCCTGATGTGCACTGACATTTACAGACTTCAGCACTCGTGATGAAATATTTGACAAGAGCAGGGACAAATCAGATCTCACAGGAGTTTATTCCTCATATTTATCGCAGAAATTATTACAATACCCCGGGTTAGAAGAATCTATTCATGTTGGAGCGTTGATTATCGAACCAGGCAAGAGAATTATTATTAAAATACCCTGGATTAAAAGAATCTGTCCCTTTGTGGCCAATTTTGTTTTGTTGATTTTTTTTTGTTAACTTCATCTTTGAGGTCTCTTGCTTCAGAAGTCAATTGATGATTTCTTGATATCTTATTTCATTTCTTATTGTTGAAAAGGATGTGTGGCATCGTAAAAGAATTTACCTTGAGTTTCAGCGGCTCTAGTAATTTCCTGTACTAGTGGATGTTGTCTGGATAAGACAACCCTTCATCAGCATTGTTAACCTGAATTATGCGAATCATCCAAGAGTCTTCTAATGATTTTTGTATTGTGCAAGTCCTTCAAAAACTTTATGGTGTGTATGAAAACATTTGGAAACTTAAATCCTTCAGAATACTTTATTCCCTTGGCCTGGTCAATTTTTAAGTGGCCTTTGATTTTAGGCAAACAGTGTTTCCAAATTTTCTTTTATGTTGACTCCCCAGCATTTCATTCAGTTGGTTTGGAACTTAATATCCAAGACTTAAATGCATGCACTCACACTCTTGCTAGTCGTTTGAGTCTTGTATTTACCTTGCAACAAATCTCTATATAATCAAAACTCCTACTTAATAGGAACTGTGAATGCCTGGTCTTTCCTGTGGCCCGTGCGCGAGTGCAATTTTTATGGAAATAGTTCTGGGTTTGATGAAATTATGAATTTCAATATAGTTTTAAATGGTCTTTGCCTAATTGGCTTGATACTATTTTGCAGTTATCCAAGGTGCTGGTGGAATGCTTATGATTGATCCACTTTTCCAAAGGGTGCTTGTAAGTGAGTGCCGAAGTAGAAATATTCCAGTTATATTTGATGAAGTTTTCACAGGTTTCTGGCGTCTTGGAACAGAGGTTGGTATCCCTTGCATCTCATTCTCATTTGTTCTTCTCTTGTTCTTTCTGCTTTCCATGTTACTTTCATTCAATATAATAGAAGTGTTGAATTACATACATTTCATCTACTTTCTTGAAAGTGTCCTTATTGTCCCTCCTTTTACAGTCTGCAGCAGAACTACTTGGTTGTCTACCTGATATAGCCTGCTTTGCAAAGCTGATGACTGGCGGGGTTATACCCTTGGCTGCAACATTGGCCTCAGATGCAGTTTTTGATTCTTTTCTTGGAGAATCAAAGGTGATGTATAGCTGTGGGTTTGTTTGATTCTAAGGACACCTATGCTTGCTTTTGAAGTTGACCAAGTGAATTTTTGAGATTATTATAGTGGTTTTTCATTTCGCTCACTATTGTTATTCCTCATTGCATTAACTCACAATACAGACAAGAGGATCAGAGGCTACATGGGGAAGTGGCTTCTTTGAATCGACTTTCTCATTCCTACTCGATTATTTCCTTGATATCATAGATGAAATCTTAGTTGATGTTTACTTCAATTTTTGCCAAAGTAGAACCATATTACCATTTGATTTTTTTACTTTCTGTGGCTCAAACTTTTCAACTAGCATAATGAGTTTAGGTTCCAAAGATTTGTTCTTGGAATAACATGCTAGTTAATTCAATCTGAAGTTTAAGCAGTCTGAGTTTATTGCATTTTGAGTTACAAGGTTTTTCATGTGGTTGTGAAAGTAAAATTTGTGATCAAGAATTTTTGATATTTTCTTCAACAACCAACTTTCAAATTCGAATATTCATTCCTATCTGTATCCTTCATTTATTTATGGATGTCTTTCCTAAACAATTCTGTACTGTGTGATCTAGAGTCTAGACTGTATAAAGAAACTGCTTACATTAATTTGTTTCTGGCTGTAGCTCAAAGCCCTTTTGCACGGACACTCATACTCTGCTCATGCTATGGGGTGCTCAGCAGCTGCTACATCAATTAAATGGTTTAAGGATCCTCAAACAAACCATAATATTATTTCTGGGCGAAGATTGCTTAGGGAGGTGTGTATAATTCATTTTTTTTGTTTCCTCATTGCATATCAGTTTCCAGAAGTTGATGTCTGACAGTTTCCACAATCTGGAATATATATGACAGCATGCCTTGGTTGTGATACTGGCATAGTTGCCATTCCTAAACCAAAACCTTAGGCAGGAAGCATTCCATGCTCTCATTTCAAACTCAACATGTGAATTGAAATTTCAGAATCTGATGTGGTTCAAAATGTCAGCAATTATTCAAACCTTTAAGATCTGACATGTAGAATTTTAATGTTATACTATCTCAACAATTGTGGTATTGGGAAAAAAAATATTTGACCTACTTCTAGTACAGTCTTATAGGACTTCCCTCCTCAGCACCATAGTCATTTTCAAATGCTTTACATTACCATTGAAATATTAGCTGGACTTTCTTTGTCCATTGATTGGTTGGGCACATTAATCTGCATTTTTTCCCCTTCAGTTTTCTTATTGATACACCAGAAACAGGTTATGTTTCAATCTGTTCAAAGCTAATTTTTCCCAATGATGAAATAATGGTGATCTCCATGTCATTAATGAATTTCATCCAATATTTTGCATTTAATGCTTGCAGTTATGGAATGCGGAACTGGTGCAACAGATCTCATCACATCCTTCGGTTGAAAGAGTGATAGCATTAGGAACTCTTTTTGCTCTAGAACTAAGAGCAGAAGGGCATAATGTCGGGTATGGTCACATTCAATTACTTCTATGCCACTTTTTGGACATGAATGACTTTCACAGTTATCCAACAGCTGTGGTTCAGGGTATTAAAATGTATGTATTTGTTCAGCTTGTATTGAGATTGGGTCTCAATGTTTCCAACTAGTTGAAGCATGAAACTTCGTTATAGCAATTTTATCCTCCAAAAAATGATTCCTACATGGAAATTCAACCATTTAATGCTCCAAGTAAATGGTGATTTTTGCATGATATTTCAACCACTCCATGCAGTCCATGTTTGATGCTATGATCTTCCTTCTTGTCGAAGACCATTGTGTCTGGGTTCACGCTTACGCTTAAATGAATTAGCTATACTTCTGAGAATACTTGGCGTTTCTGACACTTGGCCTTAACCAATTAGGGTTGCCTGACACTTGGGCTTTACAATTGTGTTCAGCCACGGCCACATTTGTATAGCAGGTAGCATGAATATCATCTTTAGTTGCATCGGTAGTGTTTGAAGTCATAAGGTGTCATGCATTTAGTTCATGATTATCCTTTGTTTTTATTAGTTTCAGTCCTACTGGATATCTTCCATGCTGAACACTATTAATTATCTTGTATGGTTATGTGCCAAGGTATGCAGCTTTTTTTCTCTCCCGTGAATCTATTTCCATATCCCCTTGTAGTGACTTCATCAGAATCATCAAAATCATGATACTTTTTTCTTTCTAGGCTGAAACTTGATGATTCTCTGATAGCCAGTTAATTTTTTTAGGTATGCATCCCTCTATGCCCGCTCTCTTCTTCAGAAGCTCCGTGAAGATGGTGTTTACATGAGGCCTTTGGGTAATGTCATATATCTCATGTGTGGGCCATGCACATCTCCTGAGATCTGCACAAGCCTACTCATTAAACTTTACACGAGACTTGAAGAGTTCACCCAGGTACAGCAGGCTTCCTGCTAATTATGAAAGTCTAGTTAATGTTTTTTTCTCTTAACAAATAATGAATGAGGATCGATATAAATAATGATTGTGATACTAATTTAATGATTTTCTCTTGTCAATTGATATGGCACCTTATGCTAGGTGTTGAATTAATGAGAAATATTATTAAATCTTAAATTTACAGCTTTATGATTTAAAAAAGAAACAAACAGAAGTTTCCTATCACATTTGGCTGTGTAGAGCTGAAAACCAATGTTCCCGGGGTCTTGTGGTTTGGTCTTTAATTGCAAGCCCTAGCAACCAGGATTCAAACCTTGTTTTTTAAAGGATTAATCTTGTCTTAGCCCGTGTTGTCTCAAAACGACATTTTTTTTTTTTTATAAAAAAAACCAGTCAATTTTAACTAATGATAGCAAAATTATTCGTCTCCACCAGTATTTTCAAAAACTTGATATAGAGACAAGTATCGGGTATTTCTCCAAAAAAAAATGGGAATGGACTGTGGAGGTGAGGAATGAATAACCTGAACCTGCTTGTTGTGTGTGTGTGTGTATTGTTTTCGTTCTTTACGTCCTGAATATTTCTTAAAACAATTGCTTTCTTAAAATAAATTAATTCTTAGATTATATTTTAATTACTATTAATCATCTTTTAATTAAATATTAATTATCATCTTGTTGTGGGTGTGTGTGTGATTGTCTTTTCATAGGGACTTAGTTGTCATTGGTGGTTTTTGCTGGTCAGATTATACTTTTCAAACAAAAAATAAATAGTGGAAATACTATAATACCCTTAAAAAAAGGCAAAAAATAATTTGTTCTCGGGATTTTTTTTGGCTATTTTGTATTTAGTTGCACAATGTAATTATTGCCAAACCTTTATGATCGAAACATTACATTGCCAAACCTTTATGATCAAAATTGTTTCGGATATCATGGAAAGGGTTTTTTCCCTTGTAAATTCATTTTTAATATATAGTATAATAACTTATGTGCTCTTTATGTCTGAAATTTTATAAGTTGCCATCTAAAGACTTTTTGGACTTTTTATCATGGTTTTTGTGTTATAGTTTGGTCTTTTTGAAGGTATAATTAAAAAAAAAAAACGTAAGATGTCTTGAGAGAACATGCTCGTGCGTGGGGTGGAGACACCGCATTCAAGTGGCGCATGACACGTGATATAGTTGCCAAAAACACCATACCATCATGTCACCAGCTCTGGCAAGTAGCGGTGCTTCTATTGAGCTGGCATTGTGTGCTGGTTCTAAATGGTTTGGCAGCAATTGAGTTGGGGGGGGGGGGGGGGGGGGGGGGGGGGGGGGGGGGGGGGGGGGGGGGGGGGGGGGGGGGGGGGGGGGGGGGGGGAGGGGGAGGGGGGAGGAGGAGA
>Ga0307517_10000758_pt1 | contig 55564 bp, 45 predicted proteins | sample 23_EM_MG_FD_194515 | JGI IMG/M metagenome (GOLD analysis project Ga0307517, IMG submission 194515) | Populus trichocarpa ectomycorrhiza microbial communities from riparian zone in the Pacific Northwest, United States - 23_EM | ecosystem: Host-associated > Plants > Roots > Unclassified | place... | reverse complement strand
TTCGGTATAAATTTAAACAAAATTAACCCCCCCCCCCCCCCCCCCGCCCCCCCTCGTCTGATCTTCCTTCCTTCCTTCCTTCCTTCCTCTCTCTCTCTAGTATGTTGTTGTTTGTTTGGATTATCTTACTTGGGTATTTGGCCCTGCATGCCCTGGCAATGAGGGGGGGGGGGACGACGAATTCGAGAGGCTGCCATATATGCTATTATAGAAATGTGAAAAACTATAAGTATTATTATAGTACTTGTACAGTTACTCGTACACTCCTCTAACAAAAGACTTAGCATCCTAGTAAAATTTTATTATTAATTCAACTTGCTTCACCTCAACTATCATACATACTTGTACATACCGTACCAGCCTCATTCCAAAAGTTCTCGCACCCTGGCTGGCATCATACCGTGACAAATTTCTATATACCAGACGTATTATATATATAGCCCCCTTCTTCTTCTTCTTCTTCTTCTTCTCATAGTATGATATGATACAAGCAAGCCTGGGTGCGAGAACTTTTGGAACGAGGCCGTACTGTACTCCACATAATTAATTACCCATGCTCACAAAGTATGATATGATAGAAGAAAAAAAATGCGATCGCGAGAAAACAGAGCCTTGTAATTTCTCTTTCTTGTTCATCATCATTAATTCAAAGCTGAGGGAGGAAAGGAAGGAAGGAAGGACATACAAAGCTGGTAGGTAAGTTTAGAGGCATTCTTGTCCCATCAACTCACTCTCAGTCGGGGTGTGCCAGGACTTTTGTTACACGAGTCCCGTTTTCCCAAGTGGACGCCGACAATAAAAAATAAATAAAAATAAATCGAAAAGAAAATCGAAAAAAAGTTGAAAAAAACACCTTAAACCCAATGATACGAGAATCCGTACCTTCATTCACTTAATCCACCGCCCAAATCCCATACCGATAATAGTAGTCATGCGCCTCCGCTTTACACCAACCTACATACATACATGAATAAGTAAATAAATAATAATCTACCTATTTAATCATCTACATACATAATATTATAACCTTTTTATAAAAAAAAAGTTAAAAAGGAGAGGCACAACACAAACTCATTATTCCCCCCCGCCGCCGCCGCCGCCGCCCATCAAGAACTTCGCAATAGCACTTTTCTTAATGCTATTCTTCCATCCCTTCTTCTCGTTTGCGTCTCCGCCAATCCCTTCCTCCCCCGCTTCCGCCTGCTGCACCTCCTCCTCCGCCTGATGAGGCTTCTTCCCTCCCCCCCACAAAAGCTTCTTGACGACGGCAGACCTCTTTCCCCTACGAATGGCAGTGGTAGCGGTCTGCGAGCTGGAGTGGGTGTCAAAGACCGAAAGTGTGACACCTCCCATGATCTCGTCGATGCCCGGGAGGGGTGGCGAGGAGCCGTGCATACTCAGATCGGATGGGTGGTAACGGTGAGTGAAATTGGTGGTGGTGGTGGTGGCAGTGATCGGGGAGGAGACGTGAGAGACGGAGGCAGAGTACTCGGTGTTTGTATCTGAGTCTTGGAGCCAGAAGGAGGAGTGGTTGTTGGACTGCGGGGAAGAGATAGTAGTGCTACCGCTGTTGTGGTTGTCACCTTTTGCTGCGACTTCTTCTTCGAGTTCCCCTTCGAGTTCCCCTTCGAGGGTTGGGATTTGTTGTTCTAGGCTGTCGGGGTTGTCAAAGGCGTCGTCGGAGTAGTGGCAGTCGTCTTCCTCGAGAATCCAGCTACCGGTAAGACCATCCGGGATGGGGGTTCGCAGGTCATAGCCTGAGTAGGGGCGTATGATTGAAGACGACGATAGCTCGGAGGAAAAAGACGAGGGTGAAGTGCGGCCAGGAAGAGCTATGATGTTTTGAAAGGCCGCTTTAAAGTCAAAGACACTCTGTGTGTCAGAGTCACTGTCTTCTTCTCTTTTATATACTCCCGCGAGCTTTGCCAATGCCTTTTTACGGGCTTTGTCTCTTTTGTAGAGCTCCAACTCAGGGTCCACCTGAACTTCGGGGTCGGCCTCGACCTCAGCGTCGACCTCAATTTCAGCGCCGACCTCAACTCCAGGGTCCACCTCAACTCCGGGGTCGGCCTCAACCTCAACGCCGACCTCAATTTCAGCTTCGGCCTCGACTTCAGGGCCGACATCAACTTCCTCGGGCTCGGGCTCAGGTTCTGGATCTTCTGGGATAGGCTCTTCATCAAAGCAATCGCTGATAGCCACTCTAGCGTTCTTCCTATGGTGTCTTGAGGATTGGACGATGGTAGTAGTGGCGGCGGTGGTGGTGGTGGTGGTAGCAGTGGACTCCATAACTCCAGGAGTACTCGGTTGCATCGCCAACTTGACCCTCGCCATCTCAACACTGCCTGGCCACGGCTCGGTCCAAGAAACCATAATTTCACCATTTTTCAAATCGCTCGCCCAGGTATGAGCATGGACTCCAAACCTGATCCCTTTATTTCCTTTATTCGCTGTGGTGAGATCAAAAAGCGAAGCCTCGCCGAACCAAGGTCCCATTGGCGCATCTGCAAGTCTCATCTTGACCATTGCTCCCTTATCATCACCACTACCACCTAGTTCGCACCCAATGAAGATAAAGTGTCCCGGTTCAGTGAAGAGTTGCGCGTGCATTACTGTCCCGCTCTGGACGTTTTTCATGACGCATCCAAACTCCGGTGGGGGTATAAACTTTCCTTGCGGGTAGTAGAACGAGGCCGCAGGCGATTGGGAGGCTTGGGGGAAGTTGACAAAGTCCTGGCCATTCCAGTATTTGTAGTTTTCTGCATGCCAGTATGCGCGATTGCGGTAGGGGACGCGGCAGAGGTGAATTGGGACATCGAGTTTTGATGCGCCGGTAGTGGTAGGGGGTGTGGTTTGATAGATTGGGCCGCTGCATCTTCCGTCGTTAGCGAAAGAAGTAGGAGCGCCAGAGCCATAAAGGTAAATGTAATCCCCGTGAAGAACAGTTGAGATATCGCCCCATCTTGGACCGAATCCCTACTTTTGTCAGCCACTTACTGTACCCAACCAAGCGGAAACAAAACAGGAAAACTTACATCAAAAACTAACTCTCCCTTCCTGTCACACCTCGGCGCACCCTCCGCGTCAATCTTCACCTCTGCCACTCCAACTCCACAAAACACATCCGCACCACCCTTACCACCCCTCATCTTCATAAACCACACAACACCAAACTCCTTCCCGGGCACCTGCACGATAGAATTAAACACCGTCAGATAGTAGCCCCTGGCTGTACCCGCTGCCCTCTCCGCGTGAGAGAAGGGTATGAATTGCGGGATGTAGCGGCGGTCGGTGTAAGTGGGATAGGTAGTAACAGTCGGGTTGGACAGGCTGCCAAAGGCGGCGGTAATGCTGGCAATCGGCGTGTATTCCATCCTTGGAAATCGCGGGGCGGGGGTGATCTCAAAAGTATCATTAAAAAGAAAAAAAGGTTCGTAGTTTAAGAGCGTAGAGCAGCCATGGGTGCGCGCATAATTGCGGGAGTCGGCTGAGCCATAAGTTTTAGCTTGGGATGATAGTGGGAAGGGGGGGGGGGGATTATACCGTCACGGACTTGTCCAAGGAACTCAATAGAGTGTACTCGTGGTGGATAGTCTGCGCGGGCGCATAGTATGTTGCCTTCACACACGGGTGACTCGAGCGCCATTTTGGCCAGCTGTGAAACGTTGGTATCGAACACAAAATAATAATAATAATATGCGTTTGACTTTGGGAGGAGAGTGTGGGAGTGCGTGTGGAACGAAGGGGAGGAGAAGGGAATAAAAGGTGGGGTGTGGCCGCTGGCAGTGGGGGAGGAAAGAGGGATCTAGGGACAAAAACCTGGGGTAATAATTGCTCCATAGGAACCCTAGACAGATGAGGCTTAGAAGCTTGATTTTGGGCCCCATGGGGCAGCGTCCCCTCGGACGCAGCACAGAATGCCGAGAGTGGGGTATCTGGTTTCCATAACCCTCTCAAAGGAGGAAGGATCTAACGACCTGTAAAAAAGGTGTTATTAGTCCTGAAATTGCGTTCATCAAGAGTAGAGACTCGGAGATTCCATTATGGTATCACGAACATACCTCCATGTAATACATCGGCCTCTTATTTTGCTCTCCGTTCTACGTAACAAGGCTATGATACACCCAATCCTCCCCCATCCCATCTTCTCCGGAGAGAAACAGTGAGGTACATCCCTCAATTACCCCCCAAGATCCTATACACAACCAAACCGTCCACAAAAACAAAAAGTCCGACAAAAAACGCCATAGCTACCCACACTGCTTTAACAAAATCCAAAGATCACAAGAACATCATATTCATACAAGCCCTCCTAATCAAATCCAAGAGTCCCAGCCCAGCGTCCCCATCGCAATATTCTCGTCCACCGACGCCCAAAAGCTATCATCCGGGAACATTTCCCCGTCCCCCGTGAACACCAATTGCTCCGGGGGTGCCGTCATACCGGTCCATTCGCCCGTCAAAGCGTAGCCGGAAGCGGCGGGTGTTGGGGCGAGAGGTTGTGGCTGGGGATGCTGTGGAGGCGGAAGCGGTAGGAAAGGATTCTGCATTGGATCCCCCTGTTGCAGTCGCTGTCGCATGAAGTATTTGTTTCCCTTGGGGGAGCCGAAATTTGAATTCTTGAGCGCTATGCCAGGAGGGAAGTGCAAAGTCATGGCCCCGGGAGATCCTGCACAGGGGCTGTGCGGGTAGTTGCTATTCGGCAAAGGTGTGGAGGCCGAGTCGCCGCTCATACTCAGGCTCCCCGGCGTTCCACCAACTCCGGTTCCACTTTCGCCATTGCCCAGACCAAGTCGGGATACTGGCTCAACTGGCACGCCCAGCGCCTGCTCTATCTCTGTGCTTCGTCGAAGGTAGCACTTTTGAATAATCTTCATTATCATAGCAAACGTTCCAGCGCCCCGACACTTGTCCTCTGCGGCTGCCCCTTCTAGCTTCAAGATCAACTGTTCTAGGGATTGTGCTATTTTAAGGTCCTTCCTGTCTATGTGTTTTCCTAATTCGGATTTCGGGGACCAGGCGGCGAAGTAGATGGTTAATAGGATCATGTGGACATAGCTGCAACGGATGAAGTTGAACATTGGAAGGGACCGTGCGGAAATTAGTGGGAGAGAGAGGAACGTCGATACTATCGTATTGGCAGAGAACATACACGTTTTAATCGCGTTAAGGTGCAGAGAGGTAAGTGGTTGAGACGAAGCTGGTGGGCGGAGTAACGATTGGGAAAAAGGAGAACGGAAGTCTTCAACGTTGTGGTTATTGTGAAGAGCAATCTCATTAGTGTAAATTGAGACCATGTGGAAGGACATCTCCAGTTGTGCTACATAGGGTCAGCATAAGAATAAACTACATGACAGGGTGTGGTATTACGGTGCTGAGCCTTTTCTGGAAGCTCGTGCTTCCAGGTCTTTAACCTTCTGCTGAACTCCTGAAGTTTAAGCTGGACCCTCTCTTCCTGAAGATCGACCACTGCGTCCACCCGATCAAAGGCGAACTCGTTCCCCACATCCTCCGCAATCCTTTGCACTTTTACCAAATTAGCGAGGATGATGTCTGTCTTTGCTGCCTTGGGATTGGTTTCCAGCTCTTGGACACATTCAGCCATGAAGGGTGTGAAACGCAAGACATTAGGTCTCCGTAAGGCCATGGCAACATTGCAACAAGTCCAGTAACAAGCCAGCAACGTTCTTCGTGACTCGAGCGTTGACGAATCCACAAAAAGACACCCGGGTGTGCGAGGCCCAGCAGGTTCTCCCGGACGCATCACACGAGGTATCGTCGAGAGTATTGGCAACCCCCGCGATTTCGGCAAAACAGCCCTACGACCAAGCCCAATTTCCAGCGCCATAGAAGCAGCTTGGTGGGTGAGCATGTAGAATTTAAGCTCGTAAACGTGCTCTGGTGGGTAATACCATACCGATGTAACCAGTAACGCCTGAACAAGTTCGAGACCCTTCTCCCCATTTATCATAATCTTCTCTGCCAGCGTCCGTGAAATCTCCTTGTGCAGCGCATGGTGTAGATCCGGGTGACTCATCCTGGATGCTGACGCAAGAATTGCGAGAAATAAGGTTGGCTTCTCCTTCCGTACTTCGTCGGCTGTAGTACCGGGTGGAAACACAACTGCTGGAAAATGCGGCACTAGATTCTCGATATAGTGGTCAAAGATTTCCCTGGCCATTTCTATGCCCAACAATTGTCTGCCTATCACGTCCACGTACTCGTGTCGATGCTCATTCCCTTCCGCAGGTTTTATATGCGTGTCCACGGGGATTTTGCTTCCTTTGGGAGCAAGGAATGATGTGAAGTATGGCGAGTACTCTCCTGCATCACACTGGAGTTGTTGGTGAGCCTGGTTGTCATCGCTCTCCCTCTTTCGCTTTGATGGGCGTGCGGAAACCTGGCTCGGAAGGGCTGCTTCCGCAACAGCCTCCGTAGCTGTCTCGTCTTCGTAGTCCTCCTCATCGTCATCCTCTCCTTGTGATTCTCTAGCGGCCATCTGCCTGGTCGCGTTCAGACTAGCCGTCAGCGCATCAATCTTCCTTTCCAACTCTGCAACCTTCGTATCCGCCTTTTTCTGCCGCCTTCTCGATGGAGCCGTAAAAATGCAATCCCGGTTAGCTTTGGCGCATCTCTTGCACTGTTTGGAAGGGTCATCCGTGTTTGGTTCACACCGCACTTTCAACCCGCGGCAGGATTTGCATGCCCGTGGCCGCTTCTGATCCTGTAACTGTTGTAGATTGCCTACAGTCGGCGACGCGGAGAAAGAGCCAGCGCTCTGTACTGGTGTCAAGTGGGTAGCTTGCGAATAGTTTTGGAGGTGAGCGCCTGGGGCTTGTGAATGTGGGGGGCGCGCTGGATCATGAGAGACGGTGACCAGTGGCGGTAGAGAGTGAGAAGATCCGAAGCGCTCTCCGTGGCCCACATCCGAATGCCTCGAGCTATCCGTCGGATTCGAGTCGATCTCCATCTAAGGAATCGGCAAGGCTTAAGCCAGGTATATTGGGTCGCAGCGGGGAAATGCCGGGGTGGCGGGAGCCAGCAGAACAGAACTCGGGAGTATGTCGGAGAGTGGGTGAAAGCAACAAACGACCTGAAAATTGTTCCCAAGGAGAGCAGGATAAGCGAAGACCCGTTCCCGTCGGATCTACGAAGAAACACGCCCCGAAGCACGAAGACCCCCGGGATGCCGCAGGTTCCAAGGCAAAGTGAGCGGGATACCGTGATTACCGTATCTCCGGTCGAAGCTTTCTCTAGCGTACAGGGACCAGATGGAAGGGCTCAGAGGTGACAATTAATGGATCGCGTGCTCTAAGGGTTGGGAGAATGCGAGTTCGAAGTTGAACACCAGTACCGGTATATCGCTACAGCACCGTAAGCACTAGCACAATACTGGTACAGTACCTTGGGTGGCGGAACTGACGGACACTACGGTGCTTGGGAGAAACGGTAAAAGACCAGACTCTGACGGACGGAGAACCACCAGGAGAAGGGAGGCCCATGCATGAATGATTCACGGATTCGCAATTCAAGGGAATGTTTTGGCGGCTACCTCTGGTTCTCTCTACCTCTGGTTCTCCCCCGTACAGTCTACTGTAGTTATATTCCTCCACAACCAGCCATAGAGTAGCGGTACTCGTGCGATTCCTCGGGCGAGAGACGCGGTCAAAACCAGTACGTAGCATAGTCCGTGCACCCTCCCTTTCTTAGTGACGGAAAGTATTTGTGAGAAGTTCTCATCACGATTCACGAAGGCTGCGTCGATCTTTCCCCTCCAATCAAGTTTCGCGGAGATGTGTGCATGTAGCGGTACCAAGGCTACGGGTGCGTTTAAACAATGCCAAGAGGGGAGCGGAGGAGAATGCTTGAAATCCCTATCGGCGGAAGGAAGATGGAGTTCGGGCGATTGTATTATCCAGGGCAATGAGGGAAGATGATCGGAACGGTTGGTTCCGGCCAATCTGGATTCAAGAATTCCGGACCATGAACCAATCCGCGAGCCGGCAGGAATTGAGGAATTGAGAGTGAGAGGCCTGTGCTCTTTGGGACCAGGTAGAAGAGCCACACCAGCCACCATAAGGGAAAGGTTTGGATTTCATTTCTTGTGGGACAGCCACTACAAGTATCATACTCGTAGAATGGCGGTAGACCTAACTTTACCTCCCAAACCCGGTATCATAAAATTACCGGCACTTGTACTCCATACTCGAGTAGAGTAGAGTAGAGCCAGAGTCCGATACTCGAGTAGTCTACCCCTGACCAAAAGCGGCACTCCTCCTCACCCCGCAATTCGCCAAACTGCTGTACTCGAGTACGGTAATGCGACTATTCCGCCCGCGGGTTGTACCACCAGCCAACCGCAGCTAGGCCTTGTCCCCCCCTCGTTCGTCATGTGGGTGAGTTGAGGATGTTTCCCCTCTCGAGAATCCTTCCTGCTCGAGTATTTGCGGCTGCCAGTTGCAGTAGCGCATGAACGGGAGATTACCGAAGAGGTACTCGTGCAAGTACCGTACCTTACTAGTAGAACGACTTGACTGTACTCGAGTGCTCGAGTACAAGCTACTCCGACACCCCCTCACCCGGATGCCAACTAAACTCAAACAGGAAAGTTTCCTGTGATAAACCGAAAGAGATCAGCTGCTTGTTTCGTCACAAAAAATCAACCAACCAGCATCTGTCCGAGTGGGAGGAGGTGTGTCCGAGTGGCTTACAAAGTCGTCCAGGGCATTAAGAAATACTGTATCATAAGCACAATACGGCACTCGAGCACTTCACCGCATCCTCCAACTTTTGGGGAGCGGGAGAAGCCTACAGGGTCTGCAGTACTCGAGTACAGTACTCAAATAGGACAGCTAATGGCTTTCGCCATGTGAAGCTCGCGCCACGACGACCCAACCCAGCGATCGAGTGGCAGGGGGGGTTGAATGATGGTGTGAAGAGCGTTGCAGAGATCGATTTCCCCTTTCCCCTGGTGCTTATTTCTGAAGAACTGCTGGTGTTTCTCGCCGATAAATATCATACCAAGTTATATTCCACGGCATAGCGAGAATGCCCATACAAATAATCCCCGTCCTATAAAAGTTCTATGGGCGTTCTCGCCCCATTGTGGACTCGCTTCGCCGTGGATCATTGTGCTGTACCGGTACTCCAGTATGATAGGATAATGTCGCGCATACTGTAGCAAGTTTGGTTGCCACCGCTAGGAGCAAATCCTGTTTACTTACTAATGCGCTTAATTTTTCTACTCGTAGAGACGCGATGCTATCCCGTCGGCGACCTTATCCTGTCACACTCCCTTCCCTCAACTCCGTTCGAGCCTTCAGCCATCGCCTCCACAAAAGCTGGGAGAGAGAGGGCAAAAAAGCAAAAGGGAGAAAACATAAAAAAGCTTCTTTCCTTCGCCTGATCCCGACGCATCCTCACGTGGGGGAATATGCCGGTTCATCGGTTTCATTTGGCAGTTCCACTCGCTTTCCTCCCATTGGCCAATTGATGGCAGTTTACCCAACCGCAGAAGGAAGCTCCATGCCCTTCCAACATGCCGGGAAATAACAATACAGCATCGTCCCTCCCCTCCGGGCTGCAGGCAAGGAGCAGGAGGAGGAGCAGGAGGAGGAGAAGGCAGGAGTGGAGCGAACGAGAGAGTTCGTCAGGTGGACCCTTTATTTTTACTTTTATTACATCTCGCTTCTCTTCTCAGTTTCCATCCTTTTGAAATGGCGTACCGTTATGAATCTCCGCCCTCGCCCCCGGTAACTTGGGGTTTTTCTTGATTATTTCTGCTTCCCTCGCATTCATTGCTCTCTACTCTTCCCTCCCCCATCATTCTTCACAGTGAGGGAGGAAAAAAAAAATATACTTGACACGAGGCGTTTAGGAGAGAGGGGGCTGAAAACAGACGCGATACATTACGTCACTCCCGAATAATCAACAAAGCGAGTTACTCGAACCATAAAGTGAATCCTTGAGGGCTCATTCAAAACAATCATAGCTTTCCACTCAGAATACCACCAACCCTTCAACACTGACAGAACACCCCACGGATGACGGCTCTCTCGTCTTCACTGGCCGAGAACCGGCTTCACCCCTCGGCTCAAATCCACCAAACAGTCACTACCGTAGCTGTATCGACCGGGGACTACTCTGACGATGCTGCTTGTGGGAAGCGAAAACCCGAGGTATTGGGTTCTGGCCCTGGTGGGATAGAGCCCATCGGCGCATTCGAGGTATCCAAGGGCAAGAGGCTGTTACAGGTTGGACTGGCGGTTGTGTACTGCCTTTTCGCAGCTGGTATAGTCTTCGGGTACGCCGCGTTGAAACCCGTCATGATCAAGGAGGGAATCTATAGGGACAAATGCACTGAGGAGGAGATCGAGAAGGGTTTGAGGGTTTGTTACGAGCAAGAGATACGGTTCGTGCCCCCCCTGTTTGTATGAAGGAGAGACGAATGCTAATAACCTCTCCCAACAGACTAAACTTCATGTTTACTCTTGCAGCGGTTGCCACCAATGTTTGTGCACTGCTGGTGGGGACAATATTGGACCAGTATGGACCTAGGGTTTCCGGGATTATCGGATCGGCACTGTTTGCTCTCGGATGCTTGGGTTTTTCCTTCTCAAAGCAGATACATAATTTTGATCGTGAGCTTTCCTTGTTCCTCGCCTTCTATACTTTTCTTCCTAACACTGGTGCTAAGCGTACCCGATATCCTATCTTCTTCTTGCTCTCGGTGGTCCCTTCATCTTCATCCCCTCCTTCCATCTCTCGAATGCTTTTCCGTCGCACTCGGGCCTGATTCTCTCGATGCTCACAGGAGCTTTCGACTCTTCCAGCGCCGTCTTCCTCCTCTACCGGCTCCTCTACGACCACACCGATGGGAAACTCACCCTATGCACCTGGTTCACGGCTTACTTGATCGTGCCCGCGACAATCCTGATCTTGCAACTAACTCTTATGCCCTCAAGGAGCTACAAGACCGTCGGCGAACTCGCCTGCCAAGCCGAAGTTGAAGAAGAGCTCCTCCACGAAGATCATGATAACGAAGACTACATGGAGGTCGGCGACGACGGCGTCCGCCTCTGCCGCGAGCGTCGCTCGAGCCTAATCCACGAGATCGACTCGCTCCTTGGGGGCAAAGATGCGAAGGCAATACACGACAAGAAACTCGAAGAATCCCACGAGAGCAGCGGCGTCTGGGGCGCTATGCACGGAATGTCCATAAATCGGCAAATCTGTAGCTGGTGGTTTGTACTCATAACGCTCTTCACCGTGATTCAAATGATCAGAATCAACTACTTTGTCGCGACCATCCGTCCACAATACGAATTCCTCCTCGGAAGCTACCACAGTGCGGTAGAAGTCAATCAATTCTTTGATCTGGCCTTGCCAGCCGGTGGCATCCTTGCCGTACCTTTAATCGGCTACTTGTTAGACCGCTACTCCACCCTCGTAGTCCTTCAAATCCTCGTCGCTCTCGCCGCCATAATCGGCAGCCTCGGAATCGTCAAAAACTGCTATCCCGCCGCCATAGCCGGGATAATTGGCTTTGTGGTTTACCGCCCATTCTACTATACTGCCGTGTCAGACTATGCAGCTAAAGTCTTTGGCTTTGAGACTTTCGGAAAAGTATATGGACTCATCATTTGCTTTTCTGGCCTTTTCAACTTGTCTCAGACTGGCCTGGATGCGCTCACGTTGAAGGCTTTCCGCAAGGATCCCCGGCCGGTGAATTTGGGGCTTTTGACGGCGAGCGCAGTTGTGGGGTGCATACTTGTTGGGTACGTTTGGAAAAGTGGCAGGAGTATCAAGAGGTTTAGGCTTGGGCTCGAGGCTGAAGAGGCTAGAGAGGAGATTATGCCTGGGGGAAGCTTGACTGGATATGGAGGAGTTTAAAAGTGTATGAAGGAAGGAGGAGAAAAGTATATATTGATGTTCATGAGCGATGTTTATCACGGTTACCCCTCTTTTTCCCACCTCTGTTTCTTTCCACACCTATTTTGAATTGTTTTAAAACTCATGGATCCATCTGGTTGGCAACATATCTAGCGCGTTTGGTTTGCATTTTTTTAATTTATTCTCTATTTGCAATCATTTCAACTCATTTATGGGAAATTGGTCATTTTCTTACTCTCTATAAGGCATTGTACTCTATCTCCCCTCTCTTTTTTTTTTCTTTTCTTCCTGACCCCCCGTGGGCATGTAACGTTATGTGGGCCGGTTCACCAGTCTCCATCTGGCAGTTAACCTTCAAATAGCACTCGAGTAGAGTCTCTAAAATCAAGAGCTTGACAATTGGAACCGAACCTTGGATCAAGTGAATCCCATGTCAGTAAAGTCGGCGGTACAGTAGTCTACCAGACCACAGTAAAGCGCAGGGAACATCAATCGGGTGCACGGAGCATTAGCTATACTGGTACCGCACCCTGTTCAGGTATTATCGTATACTAGCACTGGCAAAAAAAACAAAAAACGAGGCCATCCCCATCCCATCCCATCCCAAGAGGCACATCTCTCGCTAATACTAACAATATGTAAAGTTCTCGGGGACCACACACATATCATACCCCCTCCCCGGCCGCCCGTCAGGGGGGGGGTCATTCTTACAGTCCTCCAGTAGGAAAAAAAAGTGAAAAATAAAAATTGGAAAAACGGGGAATCGGGGGGGGTGGGTGGGCTTTCTGTCAAAAAAAATATATATAATAATAATATGATGGCAAAAAAACCGTGTTTTCTGAAAACTTTTTTTTTTTCGTTTTCCACGTTTTCCGATTTATTATTTTTTTCTTGCTATGATATCGGAGGGTATGCATGTCAGCTACCGCGTGCGTACCTTATCCCCGAGTCGAGTACGGTACTGTACTCGAGTATGATAGCGGTATGATATTATTATGATGCGGTATCGCGCTCAATCACCGGCGGTATCATATACATATCATACCAGATCCCAAGAACCCAGAGCCCAGACATGATAATAATATAATATGATAGTAGCAACACGGGCCATGTTTCGGGGGGTGAGGTGCTTTGTCGAGAACAACTTGAAGTGCTGCACAGTACGGTACTCTACGCTACTATGCTCTACTCTACTCTACAGGGCGGGTGTAATACAGTACGGTAGCACTACCCCTCCCTCCCTCCCTCCCTGCAAGTAAAAACGTTTCAATCCAGGCCAGACAACCTAAAGCCACATTATCGCTCATTTCCTGCGGCATCTGCCGCGCCGGCGGGGGAAGCAAGCGAGCACGAAAGCGAGCACGGTATATTTCTTCTCTCAATTGGATCCAACTCGACTCGACTAGTGATGGGTATGCGCGCTGCCGATACCCCCCTGCCGGACAAACGAGTGTACTGTAATACCCTACCCTGCCACAGCGGGAGAAAGTGCCCCTACTATATGGTACTATACTCGTGATTGCCTAACGTTTGTAAAAACGACCGCTATTGCATAAGGGCAAATTCTTGAGGCTCCGGGAAATTTTTTGCCCATATGCAATAGCAGTCGTTTTTGCAAACGTCAGGCAATTACCAGTATGGTATATGATATGGTACGATATGATATGTTAGATGGATAACATTCCGGCTAAGGCTAACATCTTTCCCCCTGCGCTGCACGGCGATTCCGAAAAGTGTGCGGTGCGGTAGCCAATAATTTGGGAGACGATAAACAAAGTGCCGATACCATAATCTTTCCGTAGCAGTGTGCCCTCTCGCTCACCTCGGTAGTTTAACCCTTCCATTCGCAGATACCATTGCTTTACAAGTACCAGAGGGGACAAGACCATCACGCCCGTACCAGTACACGAATAAATAACACGTCGCAAAAAACTTCTATCCACTCATCCTTTATATTGCCCTCACTCCTTCCATAAAACCCAGGTATAGTGCGAGATGAAAGCCACAAGACATTCGCTAGCTCCGCCACTATAGCCAGGAAATGATCAAACACAAAGAGAGCATGATATCGTGATATTACAACCCACCCCATTCGATGGAACATTGTCCTCCCCCCTTTTTCCCCTTAAAAACAGTCGAAAAGGGAAAAACATCTAGAATAAAAGAAAAACACTGTTGGGCATTAATACGTTTATGGCCTAGTTCCTCATAAACTGCGTCCTAGTACACCCAACAGCGCTCTACCTAGTGCCTATAATTTTTTGGAGTAAAAGAAAATAAGTATAGAAGGAAAATGTAAATCGTGCGCCCCACAAGACAGCGGAGGAAACCAAACGGATCTAATGTTCGAGCAACCTGGATTCATGTCAGCAATTGATTCGAAGGCGAGATAAGAGCTTCAAAGGACTGACCTCAAAGAACCCTGGACGACAACATTCTCCAAGACACTACCGGGGGGGATATCAATGGTACTGCCTTCATTTGCGACAATAATAACCGTCCCTGTCGCCAAGTCAGCTATCACATTTCATAAATCCATAGCCGAAAATAACATACCTTTCAGTGTGACACCTCTACCCAAATTGACCGCACCGGTAATTGTAAGATGGTCCAACTCCAAGATTCTGGGGATGCTCGGGACACGTTTCTGAAAGTCTGAAACCTTCTTAAAGTGACTTCCGAGCTTGATCAGGGGTGCAGGTCCGAATCTCGCGGCGTCGATCAAAAGTTGGCCGTGCTTCATGGAGTAGAGGTCACTCTTAACCAGCATGAGGTCAGAGCATGTCTTGACAGGCAAGAATCTCCTGCGGGGAACGTTGACGCCATGAGCATTTTTAAAGTGGCGGATAGCGGCACCAACGGCAGTCTCGAGCTGAATGACCGAGATGTCGGACTCGCCCTTCTTGTCGACAGGGATAGTCTTTGAGTTGGGGATAATCTCCAATTCGAGTTCGTGGTTCTCGACGACACGCTTGATAGCTTTGAGGTTGAGCCAGATGTTGTTGGTGTTGAAGTACTTGAACTTCTTGATGGACTTGAAGTCTTGTTCATGCTCCTTGGGGACTTGGGCAATCTCAAGAAGTCGGACAGTTCCCTCATAGTCAATGATGGTACCTCCCTTGACGTCGGCCTTCGTCTTATCGGTAAGCTCCATGATGTATTCCGCTCCCGTCTCCTTCATGTGGTTGAGAATGTTCAAGTCACAAACAGCACCCAAGTTGTCAACGTTGCTGAGGAAAAGATATTCGATGCCCTGGTTGAGCAAACGGTCTAAGATACCGGAGTTTTGGAGCGACTCGAAAACATCACCATGGCCAGGGGGATACCAGTCAACGATAGGCGAGTTGTAATCCTTGGTGGCAGGGAGAAGGGAGTCCTTAAGGACACGGGGGTATCGTGATTGGTTGAAGGTGTGAATGGTTACGCGGTGACCCTCGTACTTCTTAATGATGTTTTGGGTATCATCATCGGTGTTGAACGAGTTCATGAGGACAAATGGGACATCAACGCCGTGGGTCCGGTTAAGATATTCAATCTGACGGACGGACAAATCGAGGAAAGACATGCCCTCACGGACTTCGATAACCGATTTGGGACCAACACAACCCATAGAGGTTCCGAGACCACCATTAAGCTTGAGAACAGCAAGCTTTGAGAGGAGCTTAGTGTCCTCGGTTTTGGGAAGGGTTTCGTAAGGGATAACCTGGGAGGACTGGGGAGGCTGGATACGATCCCAATCCCTGTAAAATCGATTCCTGCGTAAGCCCATGGCCATGGCCGGAAATTGACGAGTGATAAGTCAAAACTTACAATGTAGTACCCTTGGCCTTATCCTGTAGGTATCTTCTGAACAAAGCAAAGAAGTTATCCATTTCAGTTTCAAAAGCCTAGTCACCGTAAACGCAATGTTAGTGTTTTATCATTCTACAATTTCAGGGTTCTTACCATTTTGGTCTTGGCGTCTTTGACGCTATCGGCAAGGCCGTTCAAAGCATTCCTCATCTGGCTGGCAGCAACTGAGGTCGAGGTGTTGTCAAATGCCTATGTAAAACTAAATTAGCGCTCCCGTAATTATCACATAAACTGTACATAACGTCGAGTGGCTAATATAGGGGATTTCAGGAACTCACGAAAGCAGACTGAGACTTCCCGTGTCTCCTCCCTGTGGGGACAGCGAGACCGTCATCTGGAGCACTACCTCCAACTGCCAAATTCTTCGCATAGGAAGTCATTTTCTCAGATTGCCGTTGTTCCGTTGGTGTAGTATCGACTGTCTGAACTGTCTGGATTGTTTGTACTGTTTGTACAGGCTTGGCTTCGACGGGCTGTACTTCAACTGGCTTGACGTCAACCGGCTTTTGCTGCACTGGTTGAACGGGATTTTGCTGAGCTGACTTTTGCTGCACTGGCTTCTGCTGCGTTGGCTTCTGCTGTACGTGCTTGGGCTGTACGTTCTTAGACCTCTTGTTGAAGAGACGGTTTAGCATTGGAAACCAGAATGTCAGATATAGGCAAGATATAGGAGACTTATGAACAACGGAAACATGGAAATATTTATATAACTAAGGGTAAAAACCCAAGTCATAATAAAAGCAAATCGGAAAGCTCGAAGATACGAAAACAAAGCGGAGGGCAAAGACCCACCGCCTAAACAGAGAGAGGGGGTAACTCACCAATGAAATGGTAGATCGATGGAAGATGGTTGATTCAATGGCCTTCTGCAGAGGCTATTGTTCAAAAGAGCCGGTAGTGATGATGAATTGGCTTGCTGGAAAGTAGAGGTGAAGAAGGGGGAGGAGAGGAAGGGATGAAGTAGGGAAGGGGAGGGTCTAAAATGCCGGCTGGCAGAACGTCGAGGAGGGTAGGGTGAGGGGGGTGCTACAACCCACCTTGTCCAGGATGACGAAACTAGCGGCCAACCTTTTTTTTCTTTTCTTTCCCGGTCATGAAAAGGCCCACGCAGAGCACGGGGCACCAGCTCAAAGTGAAGGGGACAATTCCCCTTTCTCTTACTATCCACAGCAGAATAGCTGCGCTATCGCCTCCAACCTCAGGCTTTGGTCTACTTTGTCAATGAGGGCCCAAAGAACATCTGTTGTGATTTTTGGTTCAACAATTGCTTTGTTGATGTTATTGAAGCTCCCTTCACCAGTCCAAACATTTTCTCACAGCGCTCTGTGTGGAGCAAACAAAACCACACCCACATTTGGCGGAACACCGACACGGCGGGTTCATTGGTGGCACAGGCTGCAGCTCAATTTCCCTTGGCACAACCCTGAAGGCGGATAAACGGGGGGGAAAAATTAATGTCTCAACCGACAGGCACCCATCAATGAATATCAAATTTTTTAACGGGGCACCTTATTCGGAGTCTCAGAAAGCCACAGTAACTACATTCTAAATACTTCCCTCTTCACTAATAGTCACAACTCTAGACAGCTCACGCTGTAAATTCTTTCCGTTTTTCCTCTATCTCTTGTCGATATCGAGGAGCGGGAAAAATACTCAAGCAGTGGCTGTTATGCATTCTTCCGAGACAATACCTCCTGAGACTTGTGCATGACGGGGCAGGGTGGGCCCACTGGAGTTATACGGTAATTGCTCTAGTGCTGCCGAATATTGTAAATTGATCCCGCCTCCCCTTCTCCGAGCCCGTGCGTTGAGTTGCACCATTTCCTTCGAGAGAACCGTGAGCTTAGCAATACAACAACACCAAGCAGTGGCCGGGGGCCTCCACGTGTGCTAGCGGGTGCGCTGGCAAGTGCGGCATTGGGCATCAGGAAAATGAGGAGACAGGACGAATTCGACTTCGGCTGAAGTCTTTAGACGGATGCCGTGTATGTCAAAGATGGTTGTGTGGCCCCGGAAGAGGAAAATCAAAATAGAGAAAAATGTATGTATACTACCGGTACTTACTCATACGAGTGACAAGAGAAGTTCAAAATTAACACCGCCGGCCCCCATTTCAAGCAACACTTTTGAATCTGACAAGTACATAACGTTGGGAGGAAAAAAAAAACTCAAATTTGCCATCAGAGATAACCTCGCATACATTCCATCCTGGACAACTATTCTTTGGGGATACAGAGGACAAAAAAACAACATAATTCGCTGTCTAAGTTACATACAATGAGCGGTTGGAAAAAAAAGTGCGGCACCTTTTCGGCATGTCTCCGGAGGGGTCGAAGCCATCTTTTCCTGAAATTCATAGCACCCCCCTTTCTTATCTTATCAACCCCTCAATTGGCCCCACTCCTCTCAATACTGACTGGACACATCCTAGCTTCATACATCAATTCAAAGTTTATACGGTACTGCCTGAAGTCTTCTGCATATGCAAAATCCCGGGTATGACATATCACAATGTCAAATTGCCTTCTGCTCGAGCAGGGTTAGGGGAATTTCGAACCTCACTCTTCGAGGACTAGGGTATCAACCGTGTAAGGTACGGTAACGTACCGCATTTTTCGAACACGATCGAGAAACCCACTCTTAATGGTAACTAGCGAAGCATCTAGTTTTCAATGCAATACTGTACAGAGAATAGCCTGTGTTGACTGAAATTGATGCTAAGAGACCGTTTATGAAGAACTAGTAGCCTCACAGGGAGCCTTTTAATTCGTTTCCCTCCAAGCACTCTGGGCCATTTAGGGGTTGCAAAGCACGATGTGGTGACCTATCGGCACAAGTACATTCGTTGCGGCTCTGGACCTTTACCCCTCCCCACTCCCCACCAAACACGCCTCAACGTCATCCATACACAACGCGAATAAAGACTTCAGGTTTCCCGACTTGAGCCTTACCAGTAAGTATCTCCTGACTTGTTTTGACTGATTCCCGCGGTCTTCTCCGCTTGTCGGAACTCGTCTCCTGCTTCAACTAGTGCGGTGTTCTTGAACTAATGCCATTGTGTTTCTCGAGCTTTCGGTGACGGCGCAGAATATTACAGTAACAACTTTTACTTTTTAAAAAGGGAAAGGATAGGGTCTAATTCTTGCTTTCCTGGCTTATCTTCCCGCTACCTCAGGATTCGAAAACCCCTCAGTAAGCAAGACCGATGATTGCTGAAGATGAAAATTCGCTAATTTGGCCGGAGCTTTTCGGACAGTATTCTAGTGTGTGCTTCCAGCTTTTTTCCTTCTTCTCTCACCTCCCCTTGTGCTTTTCAAAAATATGTTTGAGGCGACAAAACACCCCTCATTGAGTGTGGATGGGGAGGCGTTGATGCTTGCTGTTTGTTGGTAATACAACATGGCCCTCAAGAACCTGGCTCGAAAATCAAGCTTTGGTTTTTTTCTTCGGTACCGGCATCCGGGTCGATGGTCTTTTTTTTTGCACTTTACCCCTAACCCATTCAATTCGCTGACTGTAATTTCTTATTATCCTACAGCCGACGAGATTCAACATCACGCCAACACTTCAAGTTTTGAATATGACTGAGAATAACCCCACGCCTACCGGAACCTTCAAGATTCTCTATTTCGCCTATGCGAGCTCCCATACGAAGAAATCCGAGGAATTGCTCCCTGCGCCGATGCGGTTATCACAGCTCTTTGAGACTCTCGACAAAAAGTACCCAAGAATGAAGGAAAAGGTTCTCGAATCTTGCATGGTCACAGTCAACTTGGAGTATGTCGACATGGAAACAAACGATGGGAAGGAATTGAAAGCGGGTGACGAGGTGGGAATTATCCCACCTGTCAGCTCAGGATAACCGCAGAAGGGGGATGTCTTGGGGGAATACTACCGGCCAAACCTGAGGCTGTATCTATGATGTAACCGGAGCGGGTTGGAATATCATACCAATGGCCTCTTGGCCACTCGTTCTTTCAAACTAAGAAACGCAATGAAACTGAATTGCACGATTTTCGTGAATTATCTCTCCTGTCCTTTACAATTACATCGGCCACCCACAACCAACCCTCCACCGGAAAGCGCTTCCGAGCTATCAACTGTCCATAGCAACTCCACGATACCCGGTTCAAAGGTAGCCACGCAAACCACCCACCGAGCAAACCAATCCCATGGTCCCCTCTCCACGCGTCGCACAACCCGAGAAACAAACTTCCACTCAGCCCCAAACCACTACCACCTAACGCCCTCCCAGCGACGAAAAAAGAAAAAAAGTCTTATCGCGTCCACCAAAGTAGCCACATCAACCACACATCCTTCCTTTTTACGCAGCACAGCCTCCCCCTCCCTATTCCACTGAGAGCCCCACCACCAGTCCGCCGCCACTCATGATCTCCGATGGGCGTTCACTTCCGTGGATTTCAAACGTTACATCGATGCCTTAGACTCCGATCCCGTCAAGAAGTCCGTTTGCAAGAAGCGTGTTTTTTTTTCCCTCGAGGCTTATTTTGTTTGCTTGGGTTTCAGGGAGCAAGGAAGAAGGCGATCATGAAACATCACCCGGAATATAAATAGATAATGGGCGGTAATTGGTGGGATGTTTGTTTGGGTAACGAAATACCCGTCTTGAGGGCGGTTTGTCTGTCGATGCTACGAGGCGAGCACCGCCGGTGTGTGGCGTGGGAAGTCGAAAAGATAAGGCAGTTATGATACGGTAGCGTGCTGGGGGGCCAAGCGAAAGCTCAGGATGTGTTTAAGTGCGAAATCACGTCGTCTCACTCGAGTTTTGCTTCAGCTTGAAGCAACCTATCGAGCCGGGTGGGTGGTAACATCGGCCATGGATAAGTGCTTGCTGTCCTGGGGGTGGCCTTACAGTGGGTTCCGGGTGAGCCATAACCACCCAAAGGCCCCCACCGACTATTAAGGCAAAAAAGTGGACACAGAGGACAGAGGCAGAACCTTAGGGCATGACAGACTGCTATAAACTACTGACGTCCAGTGCTAGACCGAGCGGCCCTGTCCGCCTTGCTCTCCATTACGTATTATCATTGTAGTCCCCCCCGCAGCCACCACTACGCCTACAAAGTAAGGTTTTGTATCCCGAAGTCTAGGCCTCCTCTTCCCTTCTTGTTTCAGGGCATTGTTTTTTGTATTATACAATCCAAATAGAAGGTCCTTCGCGTAGTTCGGATGGGATTTCCTTTTGCAGGGTGGGGGAATTTTAAATAATTTGTTTGGGCGGGTATTTCGTTCCAAACATGCTGGATCCCGCCATTCTGATACGAGGTTTACCTGGGCCTGGAGTTTATTTTATTTACCACATCTTTATCTGGGGAGGGGGAGGGAAGGGGCAAGTATGTCCTTCCGTAGCGCTTCAGGCGAAAAGCCTTTTCGCAGTGCGGAGAGCCGGGTGGGCTGGAGCGGTGGCATGGTGTGGAATGTTGGGGGGGGATGCTGCACCGGTACTTGGTGGTTGAATGGCTAGTCTAGCATTCTTGCGTTGGGCGGTTGGCCAGTTTGTAGTTTTCGCATGGAGACAAGTAAATTCGAGTACCTACGGACAGTACAAGACAAGTCATTGCTCGCCATGCACTAGCAAGCAAGCAAGCAAAACGGAGGTGGTCGGTGCCCTGCCATGGCGACTGCCTGCGACAGCATTCTTCTTGGTGGTTGAATGGCTCGCCTGTTGACGCATTTGTGCTCCCGTAGATCATGCGCGCAAGCGATCGTGCCAAGACAGCATTGACCAGGCGATCAAAATAGGCGAAACCTTCCTAAAGTGCACCGGCCAATCCATGGATCCGTAGATCAATTGACCAATCGGTTGGTCAACCAACTAAGCGCTTCCCAAAATCATCGGTTTCCCCTTGCCAAAATGGGAGAATAAAAATAAAATATATCATAATAAAAATACCCGCTTGAGACCTCCCGGATCGGGAATTTTTTTACTTTCCACGGTTCGGGGAAATTAAGTTGAAACAGGAGGGCAAGTCTTGGCTCTACTTAACTTTTGCCGGCTCTTGGTTAGACTATTCTTAAAGTATCCGGGCGCCCGGGCGCCGAGACACATGTTAATCAATGCCAAGGTGTCGGGGTACCCATCAACGGCCAAGAAACAGCCGCCGCGCAGGTTCTTGTGAAACGGTTGAATGATCATCCCTTCATCTCTTGTGTTTATTTGTTGACGACCGCTGCTTTTTGGCTGATTGGTAACTGCTAGTCAAGAATGGGAAGGGGATTCCTGGGAAGCGCGTGTGGAAACCGTTTTAACCCTAAATACTTTTCTCTGGCTTTAGTGTCTACCTCTGCGGCTTAGTTTAAGGACGGTCGGGAAGTGGATTCACCGTAATTGGCTGGAACGGGGGGGGGGGTAGGGAATCCCGTTTCATGTAGTACCATTCCCGGACCGAGAGAGAGCTAGGGCGATTCTTTCAATGACGGATCTTGCTGAGCGCTAGGTAATCCGTGCCCTCGACGATCTTGAGGTGCGGAATTCTGGTTGACATGACCCGCAGAACGTGGCTGGGGGGGGGGGGGATTTTTTTATAAAAAATTCTTGACTGAGGCTGTGGTTGGTCAATCATGCAGCGCACTACAAGGTACATCCATCCATTTCCTGTTTCACCAACCACCGACCGGCTAGTTGGCCCGTTCGTGACGGGTGTTCCTATTATTCCTCTCGACATTATACTCCCGACAGATGGTGTTTCTAACTACTGTCCATTGAGGTTCTAGTTTGTATGAGTCTTCAACCGCCACAGCTGGCGCCTCATGAGGCTTTGCCATGTGAATCACACAAGGACCTTCCTTACTGCCTACCATTCAGTCTCAATGGGTGGATTCGCCTAAGACATCAGAGCTAGCAATAGCTCATCTTTCTGCTACTCCCCGGGCCATTCAGGCTTAGCTTCAGGCCATTCTCAAACCTCAATGAGCCTCCGTACGTTCCCGCCTTTTGTTTCCTTGCTATGGAAAGTGATCGACTTGGTTCCGTTGTTCTGGGCCCCCATGAATGGAGCTGTGCGTGCGTGGCTGCCATTGCGCTTGAGATACGTATGCATTGTCTTAGGCAACTTCGTGGTGGTGGGGGTGGTGGTATATAGAAGCATTCTCCAACCCCCCCACCATCTGCACTTCATTACCTCCCGCAGCTTCTACTCACACACACCAGACTTCCGGAGTTGAGCTCTTGGCTATTATATTCTTCTCAATTCTTTTTTTTGAATACTTCTAATATTGCCGCTGGAGTCTTTGAAAGTCTTCGGGTTTCCTTTCTTATATTTTTGACCATCTGGATACAAGGCTCTCTCTTCTCCGCCAGACATACACACATACATAAGATACAAAGCTTCAGACTTGCCCGCAAAAAAGAACGATTATTACGAAAAGGTACTTGCAATTACGATCGCCTTTTACTCATATACGACAATACAAGATGCATGTTCCTACAAGAAACTCTCTCCAGCTCGCTGGAGTTGCTGTTATGGCTTTAATTTCTGGTGTTCATGGCCATAGTTGGGTGTGTATTCACTTCCTCTGTACCTTATGAACGAGGTATACTAACGAATATACCAGATTGATGGCTTGAAGGTAGTCTCCGGCAACAATTCTGGTCCTTTTAAAAATACCTCTACTATTCAACAAGGCCCACAAGGCCCACAAGGGCCGGGCCTTGGTTACATTCGTGCTTACCGTGAGCCCCCCATCCTACTATCCACATATCAGGTAACCAATGCTAACGCACCCTCACAGAGGGCCACACCGACGCAACCGCGGTGTACCTAATCACGGCCCCAAAACTCGACAGTAACGTCTGCCGTCCCAGCCAACAGCAAAACCCCACCACCAACACCGCCCAATTTCCCCGCTTGAGTGCATCCCCAGGGGACTTCATCCAAGGCACCTACCTGGAAAACGGACACATCTCCAAACCTGAAGCTCCTGACGGCACTCCAGGCACAGTCTACTGGTTCGGCACCGCTAACGCAAAGCCTGATGACACCCTTGCGAACGTCAAGCAATGGAGCATCGACGGGAAGGGCGGTGATGGCCGCGGAAGACTCCTGGCGAATCCCAGTAACTTTGATGACGGGACGTGTATCGAGGCTAACGATAGTCCGATTGCTAAGCAACGCAAAGCCGCCGGTGGTGGTGGGCCGTGCAAGAGTGTTTTCAAGCTTCCGGAGGATGCTAAGGTGGGAACTACCTTCACCGTGTACTGGGTTTGGGATTATAGCAATCATTTCGGTCCTACGAAGAAGGGGCATACCGAGTGGTATACCTCTTGCATGGATATCCAAGTCGTCGCGCCGAAGGGGAAGAGGTTTTTGAATGGGTCGGCGAAGTTTAGGGGGAGGTTGTGAGAGGGTTTCTTTTTCTTTTTTCTTTCTTTTCCGTTTATTGTCCTCGTTTTCCCTTTTAACACATAGAGTACACTTCCGGTATATACTTGATACCCCCCCGCTAGACTGCCATCTTGAAAAGTTGAGTGGAGTTATTGTATTATCATCTGCTTTTTTTCTTTTTCTTTTTCGCTCTCCTCTTTGGTTATTTCTTTGGCATTTTGTACTATTGATGCGGTGCATCCCCCCCTTTCACGGACTCTACGAGCACATGCTATAATTTCCTTTTGTCTTTTTATACTACTCCCCTTATCCCATAGTTTCTTGTCTGCATTTGCGTTGCTCTGCATCATGGTGGTGTTTGTGCTTTTTTTGTATAACAGATAACATAGATTACCATTTGCTGTTATTAGCTTTGCTTATATCAACTTGTTGATGCTATAGTGACGGGGGGGTAGAAATCTGGGGATTCTTTACCGATTCGCTAGAGGGTTTTCTCCACAATGTACCACGTTGCTGCAGGGAACCTTGCACGTGGCATTTGAGCCTGGCAGGGAACGTTTTGTACTAGCGAGCTCCTCGGTACAAAGAGGTCCATTCTAGCGAGGTGCGACTCGACCTACTACAAGAAAAAGTGCCCGATTATACTTTCTGGGTGGGATCTGGAGTAGTGTCATACACCGGTACAGGTGATGGGGCGAGCGGACACCAATGTCTGCCACATGGCTACTTTGATGCTGGGCGAGGATGGGAGTAACTTTGCTGGGTGAGGTGTCTACCTGCCAGTAGTTGGCGCCGATTTTTTTTCCCATTCAACAAGAGGACATCGAATTCTGGCGATAGTAAGCTGAAGCCGTCACAAATTCACAAATGTGTGTATCGGTGATACGGACGGGATGGAGGAGTTAAGGTTCTGCTGAAGGATATCATTGTGTGGAAACGAGGTTGTTTTAGACAGAAGTTGGCAGGAAAATCACGACTTGGATGGTTTGGTCTTACAGTATACGCTCTTCTGGGCAGATCATTCACTCAGCGATGTAGTTTTCAGGGTAACTCTTTGCCTGGGTCTTTTCGGCGAGGCTACCGTGTCTGCATGGCAGTTTGTTGGGGGGTGTGGATTTTTGAGGATATCGTGTCCTGAAAAGACCGTCACGGTATCTGCTCACACAATCATTTACCTGCCCTCTGTGTGGGAGTATATAAGGACACCACCACCACCCAAACCACCCATCCTCTCCATCACCCAAAAACACACGCGATCATCGGAATACGAGAAATCTACAAAACTATCTTTTTCTTCCAAAACCTCAAGCACGCATCACTACATACACCCAAAAGCACACGCGATCATCGGAATACAAGAAATCTACAAAACCATCTTTTTCTTCTGAAACCTCAAGCACGCATTACTACATTGCACAATGTGCATTTCTTCGCTTCCTAACGAGCTCATATGCTATATGGTCGAGGAGTTCCTCGATCCCGCGGATGTTTTCGCCATGCTGCGTGGCAGCAATAGGCACCTAGCGCCGATTCTCATTACTGCTTTAAATTCGTTTGCTGTTAGACGGGAGAATTCACTACACGTTACCTTCTGGGCTGCCTTCTACGGGCATAGAGACCTCCTAGGCATGATGCTTAAGGAGGGAGCAATTAAACTTCGTCACCCCCGTTTCCTACCCGGGTCAGGCCACTCGGGATTGGTAGATTATGCGATGAGGAACTCGCTGGGGCTTCGGGTGCGAAACGGCACCGAGCGAGATTGGACAATGCTATGGTGGGCGTTGTCCTCGCCACCGCATGTCCGACTGGAGAGGGTAGAGAAGGTTGTGGGATCGGGGGTTCAGTATGGGGGAGATGTTTTCTCTTGGGTAACGTGGGGCCCGTTGAAGGATCGCGACTCTGATGAAGACCTCCGGGACCAGTTGAATAGTGCGACTCTAGATTTGTTGTTGAGGAACCTACCTGTGGAAAAGTTGGGGGGGATTTTTAAACACTTGCATTCTCGCGGGAGGCCCCCAATCCTGAAGGCAATCTTTGCGGGACACTGCCGCGTTGTTGAACTTTTCCTGAAGTATGGTGTTGACCCCAACGTGGGGCTTGAGCTTGCTGGCCGTGCTCCTTTGCATTTGGCTGCCGATTGTGGCCATGTCGGGGTGGCCGGTACCTTGTTGGACTACGGCGCACATATCGATCGTCGTAATGTGGATTCGTTGACACCGTTGCATTTTGCCGTATATAAGAAACGGAGGGAAATGATCGAGTTTTTAGTTAGTAAGGGAGCCCCCTTGGGCGGGTTTGACGCTACTGGGAACACACTCCTTGCCTTTGCAGTTCAGAACTGTGATCCCACGATTGTCGAGATGTTGGTTTCGCTTGAGGTTGATATTAATCAACAATGCCATAAGGATTACCCCTCTTCTCGGCCAATACATATTGCCGTAGAACGGGGCGACATCAATATGGTTGAGGTTTTAGTGCGCCTGAAGGCTGATATAGAGGCACCATCCGTGAGAGGTACCCCGTTGATGATGGCAGCTGAGATGGGCCACGATGAGCTTCTAAGAATGCTTATCAGAAGCGGCGCCAACCCGCACCTCACAGACTCCGAGGGTGCCACTTTGATGCACATTGCAGCCCGGGGTGGCCACGAAAGTACAGTGGTAGCGCTGGTTGAAATGATGGGAATAGGGTGGATTTATTTGAGGGATTCCTTGGGGGGTACGCCAATGCAGCGTGCTGTGGCGGGTGGTCATGTCCTAGTTGTGAGGAGGTTATTTCGCTTAGGCGCTGAAGTTAACGCGGCAAGAAGGAGTGATGGGTGCTCTCCGCTTTCCCTTGATATTGGATTGGGATCCGCAGACACTGTTTTTACTTTAACTTACCCCACCGGGCAACGGGACAGCGCAGGGAACCGGGACACAAGGCAACTGTGCAGTCGCACCCCTTTGTCCGAGATGGCCAAGATCAAGGGTTGACTGTCCAGAACAGTGAAACATCCGGGAGAGTGAAATGGTTGACAAATATGGTGTTTAAGGAAACGGCGAAGCGAGTGATAATTGTGTAGATATGACTTCCGGTTATTTTGTATCAGGTTCAGATGAGAGAGTGAGTGGAAAATAGAGAGATGAATGAAAAGATGAAAATTTAAGAAAACCTTCACAATCCCAAACTTGAATTGAATGATTTTATCTCGAATGATCAAGCAAAATTATCAACAAAGGTTTGCGTAAAGCTTTTTTTTTTTTTTGCCTACCAGGTAGACCACAGGCGGTAATCAATCGTGCCATTGAGCAGCTGTGATGTGATATTTTAGCCAAAGATTAGGAAAAAAATCCGGAACACACTAAATTATACTTTCTAATATGTGAATAGGGGTTAGAGATATCTAGATTTTCCATCCGGTCCGAAACCCCCCCCCTAAAATCCGGGACAGTTGAGGTGTATTTCCAAGTAATGTAGTTGGCACAAATCTTGAAGAAAAATTGTCCGTGACAAATGAAGAATCCGGGAGAGAGTGAGGTCCGGGACAACGGCGTGCGATTGTGTGCGACTCCTAGGCAGGGGCGATTATTACTTATCACCACGAACCCGGTGGATAGATGCTGTACTGTACCCGGGTTACCTGCTGTTTATCTGCGATTGTGCATCTGCTCTGGTGGGGGGGGGGGAGGGGAGGGGATTGGCTTGATTACTATAGTATTAGATAAACGCTTCCGTCTCTGGATTTATCTGGATGCGCGGAGAGGGACATCCTTTGCCGAGGGACATTTTTCGGGAGCATTTAGAGCTTCGAGGTTCTCAAGATATCCTTCCGGAACATCTATCTATACACGGGGCACGGTATAATATGAACATCCCATCAGTCAAGAACCCCCGCGCCTGTGCTCCCTTTGTCTTCTTCTTCTTCTTCTTCTTTCCTCCCCGTTCAGTTCACAGAACGTTCCATTTCGCTTCTCTAGAAAACACGAATCCATGCATCCATCTAATTAACAGCACCCAGTGCAATCAATCAATCAATCAATCAATCGAGTACATGTATCAAACACCCCGCTCAAAAACCTCCTCCGAAAGAGAAAAGAGAGGAAGAAAAAGAAAAATTCATTCAAACACCGCATTTCCCAACCAGCCAGCCAGGCAGCCCCTCACGTACCACCCACTCAAACTTCACCTCACCTCCCCCGATTCCCGATAATAGTAACCAACGCCCCAATCCCAATCCCCACAATCAAGACCATCAAGAAGGCCACACCGCACAGCACGTACGACCTCCTGCGCTTCTGCTTTTCGCGCGCTAGCCAGGTGCCCTCTTCATCCCTACCGTAGCAAAAAACACACAATTGTCAGTCAGTCAGCGAGGATTTCCCGCGGTGGTGGTGGCGTCCGGGGGGGGGGGTGCATGCATACAGTGAGATGGGATTTGAATTTTGCCGCTGCTGGGCTTTTTCCAGGTCGGGGGGGCCGGCGATGCGTGCGGCGTGGTAGAAGCGTTGGTAGAATGTTGGGTCTGTGTGTGACATTTTGTTTTGTTTGTTTGTTTAGTGGTTGGGTGGTGGTGGTGGTGGTGATGATGGTGGTGGTGGTGGAAAGGAATGTAGAAGAGCACGAGTGCTATGCGAGGAAACGAAAGTACCGGATGGATTAAACGAAAGAAGAAGAATGGAAACTTTTTTTTCTTTCTCACTCTCTCTAAAAAAAAAAAGAAAGAAAGGAAAAAAGAGGGAAGGAAGGGCAAAAGGAAAGAAAGATGGAAAGAAAAAACGAAGGAACGACCGAAGGAAGGAAGGAAGGAATGGGGGGAAGGGGGTGTGAGGAAGGGAAGAACGAAGGGAAGGGTTAAGTATATCCTAAATGTCCCAGTCAAGTTAAATAACCACCCATGTTTTCAGTGGTATCATATGCTCGAGCTTATCATCCAAGCAACTTACTTTACCTGACAATTTTGCTTGGGGCCCTTTACATGGGTTCGGTGGTGACCGGGGGGGTTGTTGGCTGGGTGGGAGGTTCCGTATGGCATCATTCATGGGTTAATGTGAGACAGGCATATTAGGCTGTGGCGGTGCGGTGCAGTACTTTAATTTTCCGTTGCGAGGGCTATCTGTGGGGTCGTGCTGGATAGTGTCGTGCTCTACCGTGGAGGTGTCCGAGTTTGCGGGGGCGTGGTGAGAGCAAAGATGAGGTTGGGCTAGTCATGGAATTGTGGTGTTTTTGTCTTTTGTGCTCTGTTGTGTGTGGTTGTCTGGTACCGTGGTTAAAGCGGGAGATGGTGGTTACGGTTACCTGGTTTGCTCCGTTGTGATGCGCTCTTTAGCGAGCACAAAATTTTATATGGATAATGTATTAATGCCATGTGCGAGTCTAGCGCTTTTTCAGGAGATTGAGCACGAGGTCTGGAGTTTGATGTCATTTTTTTTAAATTTAATTTACAAGCTTTGCGCCGGCACGCCTATTGATAGAATTTATATTATAATATTGTGAAGCGGAAGTTCATCCTCTGTGGTCTAACGGTCTAATGGGAGGATGGGTACCGTATTTCGCTTTCTCGGTGTTCCAGTTTCCCTCGTGGCGATTAATTTGCCGTCTTTCAATCATGTCGTGGCGAACCAATACATCCTAGATTGCTATATAATTAATTAAGCTCTGACTTTTGCATCTGTTCGTTGATGCATAGACTGCCAGTTATGGTGGTTGGCTACTCTGCTAGAGGCAAAGTCTCCCTGGCGCTTAATTGTGCTTTGCCTGGCCAATGGTTAACGAGTATGGAAGGTGAGAAAGTGAGTGGTGTTTCATACGCGTCGGGTGGTGGTAACGAGGTCGGAAAAACGCTTGTCCGAATATGCAGGAACCAGCTCCCGTCCGTTAACTTGTTCCGGGATAGTGAATGAATGCCAAGTACTCGAGTAGAGTATTCAAGCACGAGCGCGTTATTGTGCAGCACCGCCCATACCACGCGAAGGCAAAGAACTCGCAAGAGCAAGTAACTTACCCCTCAGTCTCTGCAGCGCAGTGGCTCGGGGATGGATCATCGATTAAATATCGCGTTTGTTTATCCAATGCTTGGGGCGGCTCTGCCAGGTCGTGTGGGTTACTTCCGATCCCTGCCGAAACCGCGGATTGAGCCTTAATATACTGTATGTCTATTAGCTGCAACGAACAAAGTAAATCTAAATCTGGGTTTCTAATCATTACCACCCTGTCCGGGGGTCGGCTTGGGAGAGCGATACCCCATGCGACCTCTTTAAATGAATGATATGCTGCAGTACCTCTCTCGTCAAAAATGTAATAATAATAGCAATAAACTCCAACCGCAACTATTTCAATGACGCATTTTACGAGTGAACCGCGAGACTCTTTTCTCTATGGGTTAATAAAAGCTGATGAGAAGAAGCCTAATCAGGCTCAAATCGGTCCGGCAGAAGCGGTGGCGCATTTTGATATTCCAAGGTCAAGGCAGGTCGGAGGGAAATCGTACAGGAGGGAAAAAAAAGTCGCTGCGGATAAAGCCTCATATTCGCAAGCACAGCTTTGTCTGTTTGTGCCGGCGATGGAGTTGATCAACAGCCCCGCCGCGAATCGTTACGGTAATAAAGTGCTATGGAGGTGGGGGTGACAGCGATGTTTCTTGCCACGGGAATGAGGCGGACGGCCTTGTGTTGTAACCGTCCTAAGGGCCCATTTATCTATAGACCGCTGTCAGGCAGCATGAGGCGGTGCCGTTGAGGGGGACTTGACGGTTGGAGGTGTGAGTGGAAGTGTTTGGATAGGTAGATGGTGTTTATCTATAGTACGAGCGTGGCCGGTAGATAGATATGCTCCTGTCTTTGCCGTTAGTTAAGTAGTGAGAGAGCGTTGAAGAGAACGAGGGAACTTCACCACCCTAAGTTGTGCGCTAAGATCGTATTTTGCTGTGGGAACTCGAGGCTTTTCGTTTGGTTGTTGTCGCCGTCAATCTGTTGATCCTTTGAGAATTGGCAGCTGCTCGTTGGGTGTCTGTGTGGGACATATCTCGCATCAGTCATGCAGCTGCATTCGAGGGAAATGATTGGATAGGAAATGTGCCACAACATGCCACATCGCCCCGCTTTTTTCAGCTCTGGTCACGGAACATCTGTGAACTCCCCTCATCCCCCACAAAACGCTGCATTATTTCTATATTCAAGAAACATTTTGGATAGAATATCATGGCCCAAACTTCACATCAAGTTAGATTCGGCGACGGCAACGTCAACTGCGGGAACGTAAGCGATAGTTTCAACACCTATATGTCCGATGAGGATGGAAAGGTCATGCGTTGGCTCTCACCACTCGAGCCGAATAAAAGGCACCAAGGGGTGCGTACCGAGCGGTTCGACGGGATAGGGGATTGGTTTCTGGAAACGAGCGAGTTTCGGGCGTGGAGGGATGGTGACGGCGGAGCCGGTAATAGTGTCTTGTTTTGCTCCGGGAATCCGGGAGTGGGAAAAACATATCTGAGGTATGATAGGTGGGAGGGAATTTTGAAGGAAGCGAATACTACTGACGACCTGAGGTACTAGTTCCTTGGTGATGGACAGCCTCTGCGATCAGACGGGAGAGGGGAATATCGCGGTTGCAGGCTTCTACTGCGACTTCATTTCCCAGCAAGAGCAGACAATCAACCACACTGTGGGAGCTATTCTGAAACAGCTTGTAGGTAGAGGGCGCATCATGAAGGATCTCGGGGAGGCATTCCGAAAAGCGAGTCAGGAACTTGGTGGTAGAGGGCCGCGACTTGCGGAACTTATGGGGATGCTGAAGACTGCTGTTGATTCTATACCGCGGGTTTTTATCTGCATAGATGCCTTGGACGAATGTCTACCGAGGTGCCTGCCGGAGCTTCTCGGGTCTCTAAGAGATGTTGTTAGGGAGGCGCCTAGCACTAGAATATTCCTCACCGGGAGGCCCCATGTGTGGGGAGATATTCAAAGATATTTCTCCAAGGCGATTGTTATACCCCTCAACCCTAACACCAATGATATCCGGGATTATGTGGAGATGAGGTTGGACAGGGATTCCGAGCCGGAAGCGATGAGCAATGGTTTACGGGCGGATATTGTGAGAATTATCCTGGAAAGGATTTCTGATATGTGCGTAGGACCATTTAGCATGTACCCCTATCAATAATGTATACTTACTAGAGATTGTGGTTAGATTCCTGCTCGTTTCACTGCATATGGACGCCATTCTAGGAGAGGTGACTATTCGCCAGAGAAGAAAGAAACTTGAAGAGATGACTCTTGGCGATGGATTGAATGACGCCTATACGGCAACTCTCTCGCGACTGAAAGCCCAGAAGGGATACAAATCAGTACTCGGGATGAATGTCCTGATGTGGGTGTTGTATTCGGAGAGGCCGTTACGATCCGAGGAGCTCTGCCATGCCTTGGGAGTGGAGATAGGATCTTCGGATCTGGATCAGGAAAACGTTCTGGCGTTACGCACGCTCCTATCATCTTGTCTGGGCCTTGTCACAGTCGAGGCGTCTTCATCGACAGTCCGACTGGTGCACTTTACTCTTCAGGAGCATCTCTCTCGTGATCCGACCTTATTCCAGAGTCCACACTCAACAATTGCGGAGGTTTGCTTGACATACCTCAATTTTGGATGTATTAGGGATCTTTCGCCAACTCTCTACTCGGCCCCCGCAACAACTCCCTTTTTAGAATATGCTTCTATTTACTGGGGCAGACATGGTAGGAGGGCGATGACGGAAAGTATCAAAATAGTTGCACCGAAGCTTCTTGATAGATTCGATGAGCATATATCTGCTCAACTCCTATTATTACACTATGATCAGTATCGCGGTAAGGGCCCAGGCTTTGACAGAGCGGGAGGACCCGGAGGATTTTCAGGGCTCCACGGAGTCGCATTCTTGGGCCTCGTGGGGATAGTTTCGACCATATTTGAGATGAAGGAATGGGATGTTAATGCGTACGATTGCTTTGGGATGACGGCTCTCACGTGGGCATCTTTCAGAGGGCACGAGGAGGTTGTAAAGCAGTTTTTGGAACGGGAGGACATCAATCCCGACCAAGTAGACACTGTATATGGCCAGACACCACTCTCGTGGGCGGCTGAGAGCGGGCATGAAGGGGTAGTAAAGATGCTTTTGCAACGAGACGACGTCAATCCCGACCGGGCGAGCAAATATGGCCAGACACCACTCTCGTGGGCGGCTGAGAGCGGGCATCAAGGGGTAGTAAAGATGCTTTTGCAACGGGAGGACGTCGATCCCGACCGGGCGGGCGCCTTTGACCGGACACCACTCTCGTGGGCGGCTGAGAGCGGGCATCAAGGGGTAGTAAAGATGCTTTTGCAACGAGCCGACGTCAATCTCGACCGGGCGAGCCGCTATGGCCGGACACTACTCTCGAGGGTGGCTGTGAAAGGGTATGAGGGGGTAGTAGAGATGCTTTTGCAACGAGACGACGTCAATCCCGACCAGGCAGACACCGAATCTGGTCGGACACCACTCTCGTGGGCGGCTGAGAACGGGCATGAGGGAGTAGTAAAGAAGCTTTTGGAACGAGACGACGTCAATCCTGACCAGGCAGACACCGAATCTGGTCGGACACCACTCTCGTGGGCGGCTGGGAACGGGCGTGAGGGTGTAGTAAAGATGCTTTTGCAACGAGGCGACGTCAATCCCGACCAGGCGGACACCAAATATGGCCGAACACCACTCTCGTGGGCGGCTGGGAAAGGGCATGATCGGGTAGTCAAGATGATTATGCAATGCAAAGATGTCCATACCCCTATGCCGGATAGCATGAACGAAACTCCATAGTCGTTGGCTCTCTTCGAGTGACATGATGGAGTTACGAGAATCCCACATGACCGGGACACTGTCGGTTGCACCGCAGCGGATCCCGGTGGCCCGACATTCCTCCCTCCCTCCCCTCTATCTTGAGACAAATGTGTAGTGCATATACTGCACATTCAGATCTCGGTATCTAAATACCGACATGACAGACTCTAATGACTAACCTGTGCCCTTGCTGGCAGCACACCATGAATGGCTGGAGTTATTAGACCCCGAGGATTCTGTTTCGGAGCCTGCAGATAGTGGTCTCTCAACTCAATTACCTAGGCGCCTCAATCTCGTTCTATCTGGCTCCTAGGGGTCTGCTGCCGTCGAAGGGAAATCAAGGCCCATCTTAGAAACACCTAACCAATCCCTCCATTAGCCGTCGACCTGTGATTTATCACCGCCTCACTCATTCTCCTTTTTGCTTTGGCCCTTCATATCCATCCTTCATTGTTACCAGATATATTTTTACCCCATTTGTGGTTTCCACGGGGAGGCTGGTACAGCCAAGGCCTCTGTCCATCTACATGCAAACAGGTTTTAATCAGTGCGTTTTGTATATTTTCCACTGGCAATTGGCTATTTCTCACTTTTGTGTTTTTTCTCTTGTCTGCCTTTCCCTTCCATTAGAATTCCGGTTAGATTTCATCCTGTAGCGCTATTGTTATTGTTCATTCCAGTTATTCATTATTTTGGAATTTGTCTTGGGTTTTATAGACAGTGGTGTATAATATAGTATAGTACCGCCCGTTACAAGCAATTAGGCAGGAATAGATGGTAAACTAGAAGACATCCACCCTAAGTTCATAGGCAGTTGATCAATCTCGGAGTAATTTCTCATTACCGTCAAGTGGTCTCCAGTGGTCCCTTTTACAGACTATCATACTCTGATACTGCTTCTGCTATATGCGATCGGGAGCAGTTCTTAAACGGGTGAAATACAACCCTAAACCGGACATGCAGGAGTATCCCTCTAACGCCGGTGCATGGTCTGGTGGTACCAATAGGATGCCGGGGACGGTGGTCCTCTGCTACTCGTAGCTAAGCTAGATTCTACATATGTATGAGATGGTGGGTTGGCTTGCCCTTTTGGGAATATTTGTGGTGTACGGTGACAGGTGTATCGAATTCAGGTGCACGCTTCATTCTTTGTGCTCCAACCATTTTATCTAGGGCACCTTAATTTTCCGTTGCAAGGGCTATTTGTGGGGTGGTGCTGGATAGTGTCGTGCTCTACCGTGGAGGAGTCCGAGTTTGCGGGGGCGTGGTGAGAGCAAAGATGAGGTTGGGCTAGCCATGGAACTGTGGTGTTTTTGTCTTTTGTGCTCTGTTGTGTGTGGTTGTGAGGTAAATTAGGTTAAGCCGGGAGATGGTGGTTGTGGTTACCTGGTTTGCTCTGCTGTGATGAGCTCTTTAGCAAGCACAAAAATATGGATGATGTATTAATGCCATCTGAGAGTCTAGCGCTTTTTCAGGAGATTGGGCACGAGGTCTGGAGTTTGATGTCAATTCCAATAATAGCGTATCGACCTTATTATACATTTTTTTAAAAAATTAATTTACAAGCTTTGCGCCGGCACGCATGTTGATAGAATTTATATTATAATATTGTGAAGCTGAAGTTCATCCCCTGTGGTCTAACGGTCTAATGGAAGGATGGGTTTCCTGTTTCCCTCGTGGAGATGAATTTGCCCGTCTTTCAATCATGTCGTGGCGAACCAATACATCCTAGATTGCTATATAACTAATTAGGCTCTGACTTTGCCTCTGTTCGTTGATGTATAGACTACTAGTATGGTGGTTGGCTACGGTACTCTGCTAGAGGCAAAGTCTCCCTGGCGGTTAATTGTGCTTTGCCTGGCTAGCGAGAAAGTGGTGTTTCATACGCATAGGGGCGGTGGGTAACGAGGTCGGAAAAACGCTTGTCCGAATATGCAGGAACCAGCTCCCGTCCGTTACTTGTTAGTGAATCAAGGCCAAGTACTAGTACGGTAGAGTATTCAAGCACGAGCGCGTTATTGTGCAGCACCGCCCATACCACGCGAAGGCAAAGAACTCGCAAGAGCAAGTAACTTACCCCTCAGTCTCCGCAGCACAGTGGCTCGGGGATGGATCATCGATTAAATATCGCGTTTGTTTATCTAATGCTTGGGGCGGCTCTGCCAGCTCGTGTGGGTTACTTCCGATCCCTGCCGAAACCGCAGATTGCGCCTTAATATACTGTACTCGTCCCAGGCAAGAAGTACCCGGAAACAGGGATTTGATTTTTGTATGATAAACCCCCTGCAATTATCTGAGCGCTCATACAAAATTGACCCCCCCTGTTTCCGGGTACTTCTTGCCTGGGACGAGTACCGTAAGAACCGAAATAATTGAGAATGGCGCTAAGACGTCCAGAATTTCCGGCTTTGGATTAGGGGGAGAAAACAGAGCGAGGGGGTTCTCCTTCAGCCCCCACTTGAGACATAGACCTTACTAGGAGAGGCAACTCCAACGTCCTAGCGTGATTCTCAATTATTTCAGTTTTTACGGTATGTCTATTAGCCACAATGGACAAGAAAATCTAAATCTGGTTTTCCAATCATTACCTCCCGGTTCGGAGGTCGGCGTGGGAGCGTGATAGCCCATGCGACCTCTTTAAATCAATAACAATATGATGTAGTACCTTCTCTTGTCAAAAAAAGGGAAAAATAATAGTAATAAACCCTAACCGCAACTATTTCAATGACGCGTCTTACGAGTGAACTGCGAGACTATTTTCTCTACGGGTTAATAAAAGCTGATGCGAAGAAGCCTAATCGTGCTCAAATCAGTCCGGCAGAAGCGGTGGCACATTTTCGAATTCCAAGGTCTAGGGAGATCGGAGGGAAATCGTACAGGAGGAGAAAAAAAGTCGCTGCGGATAAAGCCTCATATTTGCTAGAACAGTTTTGCTTATTTGTGCCGGTGGAGGAGTCGATCAGCAGCCCCGCCGCGAATCATTACAATAATGAAAGTGCTATGGAGGTGTGGAGGTGTGGAGGTGTGGGTGAGAGCGATGTTTCTTGCCGCGGGAACGAGGCGGACGGCCTTGTGCTGTAGCCGTCCTAAGGGCCCATTTATCTATAGACGGGTGCCTAGCAGCATGAGGCTGTGCCGACCGTTACGGGGGGTTGACGAATGGAGGTGTGAGTGGAAGTGTTTGGGTGGGTAGGTGGATGGTGTTTATCCTATCGTACGAGCGCGGCCGGTAGATAGATATGCTCCTGTCTTTACCGTCAGGTAGTGGCGAGAGAGCGTTGAAGAGAATGAGGGAATTTCACCACTCCTAAGTTGTGCGCTGGGAATCGCATTTTGCTGTGTGAGATCTTGTCTTTGCGTTTGGTTGTCATCGCTGTCAATCAATTGATCCTTTTAAAATTCATAGCCGCTCGGCAGAAGTTTTTGTGAGACATATCTCGCAGAAGTGGTGCAGCCTCATCAAAGGGAAATGATTGGATAGGAAATGTGCCACAATGAGCCATATCGCCCCGCTTTCTTCAGCTCTGGTCACAGAACGTTCGTAAACTCCCCCAGTCCCCGCACAAAACATTCCACCATTTCTACATTCCACCAACATTTTGGATAGAACATCATGGCCCAATCATCATATTCGGTCGGCTTCGGCGATGGAAACGCTAACTGTGGGAACATAAGCAGTAGTTTCAACAACTTCTATCTGTCCGACGATGATGCACGGATGATGCGTTGGCTCTCGCCCCTGGAGCCAACTAATAGACACCAAGGGGTGCGTACCGAGCGGTTCGACGGGATAGGGGATTGGTTTCTGGAAACAAGCGAGTTTCGGGCGTGGAGGGATGGTGATGGCGGAGCCGGTAATAGTGTCTTGTTTTGCTCCGGGAATCCGGGAGTGGGAAAGACATATCTGAGGTAAGTGGGAGGGTATTTTGAAGGAAGCGAATACTACTGACGGCCTGAGGTACTAGTTCCTTGGTGATGGACAGCCTCTGCGATCAGACGGGAGAGGGGAATATCGCGGTTGCAGGCTTCTACTGCGACTTCATTTCCCAGCAAGAGCAGACAATCAACCATACTATGGGAGCTATTCTGAAGCAGCTTGTAGGTAGAGGGCGCATCATGAAGGATCTCCGGGAGGCATTTCGAAAAGCGAGTCAGGAGCTTGGTGGTAGAGGGCCGCGACTTGCGGATCTTATAGGGATGTTGAGGACTGCTATTGCTTTGGTACCGCGGGTTTTCATCTGTATAGATGCCTTGGACGAATGTTTACCGAAGTGCCTGCCGGAGCTTCTCGGGTCACTGAGAGATATCGTTAAGGAGGCGCCTAGCACAAGGATATTCCTTACGGGGAGGCCCCATGTGTGGGCGGATATTCAAAGATATTTCTCCCAGACGATTGTTATACCCCTCAACCCTAACACCAATGATATCCGGGATTATGTGGAGATGAGGTTGGACAGGGATTCCGAGCCGGAAGCGATGAGCAATGATTTACGGGCGGATATTGTGAGAATTATCCTGGAAAGGATTTCTGATATGTGCGTAGGACCATTTAGCATGTCCTCCTATCAATAATGTATACTTACTGGGGGTTGTGGTTAGATTCCTGCTCGTCTCACTCCACATGGACGCCATTCTAGGCGAGGTGACTATTCGCCAGAGAAGAAAGAAACTTGAAGAGATGACGCTTGGCGATGGATTGAATGACGCCTATACGGCAACTCTCTCGCGACTGAAAGCGCAGAAGGGATACAAATCGGTACTCGGGATGAAGGTCCTGATGTGGGTGTTGTATTCTGAGCGGCCATTACGATCCCAGGAGCTCTGTGATGCCTTGGGAGTGGAGATAGGATCTGCGGATCCGGATCCGGAAAACGTTCCTGCGCTACGCACGCTCCTATCATCTTGTCTGGGTCTTGTCACAGTCGAGGCGTCTTCATCGACAGTCCGACTGGTGCACTTCACTCTTCAGGAGCATCTCTCTCGTGATTCGACCCTATTCCATAGTCCTCACACAGCAATTGCCGAGGTTTGCTTGACATACCTGAATTTTGGATGTATTAGGGGTCTTTCTCTAACTCTCCGCTCGGCCCCCGCAACATCTCCCTTTTTAGAATATGCTTCTGTTCACTGGGGCGGCCATTCAAGACAGGGGATGACAGAAATTATCAAAATACTTGCATTGGGGCTTCTCGATCGATTCGATGAGCACATATCTGCTCAACTTCTATTATTACACTATAATCTAGATCACGGTATGGGCCCGGACTTTGACGGAGCAGGAGGACCCACGGGATTTTCAGGGCTCCACGGAGTCGGATTCTTGGGCATTGTGGGGGTAGTTTCTACGATATTGGAGATGAAGGAATGGGATGTTAATGCGTACGATTGCCTTGGGATGACGGCTCTCACATGGGCATCTTTCAGGGGGCACGAGGAGGTCATAAAGAAGCTTTTGGAACGGGAGGACATCAATCCCGACCAGGCAGACACCAGATGTTGCCGGACACCACTCTCGTGGGCGGCTGAGAACGGGCATGAGGGTGTAGTAAAGATGCTTTTGGAACGAGACGACGTCAATCCCGACCGGGCGAGCAAATCTGGCCGGACACCACTCTCGTGGGCGGCTTCGAACGGACATGAGGGGGTAGTAAAGATGCTTTTGCAACGAGACGACGTCAATCCTGACCGGGCGAGCAAATCTGGCCGGCCACCACTCTCGTGGGCGGCTTCGAACGGGCATGAGGGGGTAGTAAAGATGCTTTTGCATCGAGACGACGTCAATCCCGACCTGGCGGACACCTACTATGGCCGGACGCCACTCTCGTGGGCAGCTGAGAACGGGCACGAGGGGGTAGTGAAGATGTTTTTGCAACGAGACGACGTCAATCCCGACCTGGCGGACACCTACTATTGCCGGACGCCACTCTCGTGGGCAGCTGAGAACGGGCACGAGGGGGTAGTAAAGATGTTTTTGCAACGAGACGACGTCAATCCCGACCGGGCGAACAAATATGGCCGGACACCACTCTCGTGGGCGGCTTCGAACGGACAAGAGGGGGTAGTAAAGATGCTTCTGGAACGAGACGACGTCAATCCCGACCAGGTAGACATCGAATATGGCCAAACGCCACTCTTGTGGGCTGCTGAGAACGGGCATGTAGGGGTAGTAAAGATGCTTTTGGAACGGGAGGACGTCGATCCCGACCGGGCGGGCGCCTTTGACCGGACACCACTCGAGTGGGCGGCTTCGAAGGGACATGAGCAGGTAGTAGAGGTGATTAGGCAATGGAAAGATGGACGCACCGCTATCCCGGATAACATGAACAGAAACTCCACACCCGTGGGCTCTCTCCGTGTAACATGATGGAGCTGCGAGGATCCCTCATGACCGGGACACTGTCGGTTGCACAGCAGCGGATCCCGGCCCAACATTCCTCCCACCCTCCCCTCTATCACGAGACGAATGTGTACTGCACCTACAAATCAGATCCCACTATCTAAATACCGACATGATAGACTCCGATGGTTAACCCAAGCCCTTGCTGCCAGCACTCCATGAACGGCTGAAGTTATTAGATCCTGAGGATTCTGTTTCCAAGCCCGCAGATCGTGGTCTCTCAACTCAATTACCTAGGCGCCTCAATCTCGTTCTATCTGGCTCCTAGAGATTGGCTGTCGTTGAAGGAAAATCAAGACCCATCGTAGAAAAACCTAACCAATCCCTACATTTGCCGTCAACCTGTGATTTATCACCGCCTCACTCATTCTCCTTTTTGCTTTGGCCCTTCATATCCTTCCTTTCTCGTTATTAGATATATTCTTACTCTATTGGTAGTCGCCACGGGGAGGCCGGTACAGCAAAGGCCTCCGTCCATCAGCATGTAAACAGGCTTTAATCAGCCCGTTTTTTCTATTTTCTGTGGTATTTGCTATTTCTCGCTCTTTTGTTTTTTCTCTTCTCTGCTTTTTCCTTCCGTTAGAATTCTAGTTAGAGTTGGTCTTACTATATTCTATTGTTATTGCTTATTCTGGTTATTTTATTATGTTGGAATTTGCCTTGGGCTTTGCAGACAGTGGTGTATAATATCCTATAGTACCGCCGGTTATAAGCAATTAGGCAGGAATAGATGGTAGACTAGAAGACATCCACCCTAAGTTCTTAGGCAGTTGATCAATCTCCTCTGTGTAATTTCTCATTACCGTCAAGTGGTCTCCAGTGGTCCATTTTACAGACTATCGTACTCTGATACTGGTTCTGCGATATGCTATCGGGAGGAGTTCTTAAACGGGTGAAATACAACCCTAAACATGACATCTCGGATATCCTCTAACGCCGGTGAATTGTCTGGTGGCACCCATAGGATGCTGGGGGCGGTGGTTCTGTGCGACTCGTAGTTAAGCTAGATTCTACAAATGAATGAGATGGTGGGTTGGCTTGCCCTTTTGGGAATGTTTGTGGTGTACGATAACAGGTGTATCAAATTCAGGTGCACACTTCATTCTTCGTGCTCAAACTATTTTATCTAGAACACTTTAATTTTCCGTTGCGAGGGCTAAGTTATTTGTGCGGTGGTGCTGGATAGTGTCGTGCTCTACCGTGGAGGAGTCCGAGTTTGCGGGGGCGTGGCGAGAGAGAGAGAGGAGGGCAAAGATGAGGTTGGGCTAGCCATGGAACTGTGGTGTTTTTGTCTTTTGTGCTCTGTTGTGTGTGGTTGTGAGGTAAATTAGGTCAAGCCGGGAGATGGTGGTTGTAGTTACCTGGTTCGCTCTGCTGTGATGCGCTCTTTAGCGAGCACAAAATTATTAATGCCATCTGAGAGTCTAGCGCTTTTTCAGGAGATTGGGCACGAGGTCTGGAGTTTGATGTCAATTCCAATAATACCGTATCGACCTTATTATACATTTTTTAAAAAATTAATTTACAAGTTTTGCGCCGGCACGCCTACCTATTGATAGAATTTATATTATAATAATATTGTGAAGCTGAAGTTCATTCCCTGTGGTCTAACGGTCTAATGGGAGGATGGGTTTTCCTGTTTCCCTCGTGGCGATTAATTTGCCCGTCTTTCAATCATATCGTGGCGAACCAATACATCCTAGATTGCTATATAATTAATTAAGCTCTGACTTTGCATCTGTTCGTTGATGTATAGACTACCGTTATGGTGGTTGGCCACACTCTGCTAGAGGCAAAGTCTCCCTGGCGCTTAATTGTGCTTTGCCTGGCCAATGGTTAACGAGTGTGGAAGGTGAGAAGGTGTGTCGTGTTTCATACGCATCGGGCGGTGGGTAATGAGGTCGGAAAAACGCTTGTCCGAATATGCGGGAACCAGCTCCCGTCTGTTACTTGTTGGTGAATCGGGACCAAGTACTAGTAGGTAGAGTATTCAAGCACGAGCGCGTTATTGTGCAGCACCGCCCATACCACGCGGAGGCCAAGGACGCGCAAGAGCAACTAACTTACCCCTCCGTCTCCGCAACACGGTGGCTCGGGGATGGATCATCGAATAAATATCGCGTTTGTTTATCTAATGCTTGGGGCGGCTCTGCCATGTCGTGTAAGTTGATTGTACTTCCGATCCCTGCCGAAACCGCAGACTGCGTCTTAATATACTGTACCAGCGGGCGGGGGGGGGGAATGGCCCTTCGCTACGCTTCGGGATTCGGAGGCGGGCTTTTTGCGATGCAATAAAGTAGGATATTTAGCCGGCTCTTCTAATGGCTCTAAACTTCGCTTTAGGATTTACAAACTTCTCTGTTGAAAATCAATTGAAAAATTTATTGAGACATGAAAACTCGAATCGAAACCAAGTATGATAAAGGAGAAAAAGGACTAATGAATGTGGGGAAGGGCTGGTCAGGGTTGAGTGGCCTACAGTCACGTGAGCGTAAAAACTTTGTTGCCATGTGACCTTAGTGGGATTATGTATAGAGAAGATGTCTATTAGCCACAATGAACAAGTAAATATAAATCTGGTTTTCCAATCATTACCTCCCGGTTCGGAGGTCGGCGTGGGAGCGTGATAGCCCATGCGACCTCTTTAAATCAATAACAATATGATGTAGTACCATCTCTTGTCAAAAAAAGGGGAAAATAATAGTAATAAACTCCAACCGCAACCATTTCAATGACGCATTTTACGAGTGAACTGCGAGACTCTTCTCTACGGGTTAATGAAAGCTGATGCGAAGAAGCCTAATCGTGCTCAAATCAGTCCGGCAGAAGCGGTGGCACATTTTCGAATTCCAAGGTCTAGGGAGATCGGGGGGAAATCGTACAGGAAAAAAAAAGTCGCTGCGGATAAAGCCTCATATTCGCTAGAACAGTTTTGCCTGTTTGTCCCGGTGGGGGGGTCGATCTGCAGCCCCGCCGCGAATCATTATAATAATGAAAGCGCTATAAGGGTGGGGGTGACAGCGATGCTTCTTGCCGCGGGAATGGGGGGGGACGGCCTTGTGCAGTAACCGTCCTAAGGACCCATTTATCTATAGACGGCTGTCTAGCAGCATGGGGCTGTGCCGACCGTTACGGGGGGGTTGACGGATGGAGGTGTGAGTGGAAGTGTTTGGGTGGGTAGGTGGATGGTGTTTACCCTTGTTGGAATTTTGTCCCCGGATGCTTGATATCATTTAACCTTATTTGCTTGTTAGTTCTTTCATGAAACGCTTTACTTCATCTTCCTTCGTTTCATTTGAAACTTTATCTCCTTGCATCTGAAAGTTTCTTTTGTGTTTCAGTCAGAGAAAATTTTCTTCCTCAGTGTGGGTGATTGAGTTTCCACGCACACTGGCATGGCATTAAGGAAACTGGATCCTACTTGTATGATAAAGGGCCTGATTATCTATCTAGAAATATTATGTGAATTTGAACGTCTATCAAGTGCCCAAGTTAACTGCCCAATTCTAATCTATCTGTCTACTGCTTACTCTACATTTTCTACTCTCTTTACACGGCCTGAATTTTTACAACCCTATCGTACGAGCGCGGCCGGTGGATAGATATACTCCTGTCTTTACCGTCAGCCAGTGGTGAGGCGTTGAAGAGAATGAGGGAACTTCACCACTCCTAAGTTGTGCGCTGGGAATCGCATTTTGCTGTGTGAGCTCAGGTCTTTGCGTTTAGTTGTCATCGCCGTCAATCAATTGACCCTTTTAAAATTCATAGCCGCTTGGCAGAAGACTTTGTGAGACATATCTCGTAGAAGTGGTGCAGCCTCATCAAAGGGAAATGATTGGATAGGAAATTTGCCACAACAAGCCACATCGCCCCGCTTTCCTCAGCTCTGGTCACAGAATGTTCGTAAACTCCCCTAGTTCTCGCACAAAACATTCCACCATTTCTACATTCCACCAACATTTTGGATAGAACATCATGGCCCAATCATCATATTCGGTCAGCTTCGGCGATGGAAACGCTAACTGTGGGAACATAAGCAGTAGTATCACCAACTTCTATCTGTCAGACGATGATGCACGGATGATGCGTTGGCTCTCGCCCCTGGAGCCAAATAATAGACACCAAGGGGTGCGTACCGAGCGGTTCGACGGTATAGGGGATTGGTTTCTGGAAACGAGCGAGTTTCGGGCGTGGAGGGATGGTGAAGGCGGAGCCGGTAATAGTGTCTTGTTTTGCTCCGGGAATCCGGGAGTGGGAAAAACATATCTGAGGTAGGTGGGAGGGAATTTTGAAGGAAGCGAATACTACTGACGACCTGAGGTACTAGTTCCTTGGTGATGGACAGCCTCTGCGATCAGACGGGAGAGGGGAATATCGCGGTTGCAGGCTTCTACTGCGATTTCCCCTCCCAGCAAGAGCAGACAATCAACCACACTGTGGGAGCTATTCTGAAGCAGCTTGTAGGTAGAGGGCGCATCATGAAGGATCTCCGGGAGGCATTTCAAAAAGCGAGTCAGGAGCTTGGTGGTAGAGGGCCGCGGCTTGAGGATCTTATGGGGATGCTGAAGACTGCTGTTGCTTCGATACCGCGGGTTTTTATCTGCATAGATGCCTTGGACGAATGTCTACCGAAGTGCTTGCCAGAGCTTCTCGGGTCTCTGAGAGATGTTGTTAGGGAGGCGCCTAGCACGAGAATATTCCTTACGGGGAGGCCCCATGTCTGGGCGGATATTCAAAGATATTTCTCCAAGGCAATTGTAATACCCATCAGCCCTAAACCCAACGATATCCGGGATTATGTGGAGATGAGGTTGGACAGGGATTCCGAGCCGGAAGCGATGAGCAATGGTTTGCGGGCGGATATTGTGAGGGTTATCCTGGAGAAGATTTCTGATATGTGCGTAGGACCGTTTAGCGCGTCCCCCAATCGATAATGTATGCTTACTAGAAATTGTGGCTAGATTCCTGCTCGTTTCACTCCACATCGATGCCATTCTCGGAGAGGTGACTATTCGCCAGAGAAGAAAGAAACTTGAAGAGATGACTCTTGGTGATGGATTGAATGACGCCTATACGGCAACTCTATCGCGACTGAAAGTCCAGAAGGGACAAAAATCAGTACTCGGGCTGAAGGTCCTGATGTGGGTGTTGTATTCGGAGAGGCCATTACGATCCCAGGAGCTCTGCCATGCCTTGGGAGTGGAGATAGGATCTTCGGATCTGGATCAGGAAAACGTTCCGGCGTTACGCACGCTCCTTTCATCTTGTCTGGGCCTTGTCACAGTCGAGGCGTCTTCATCGACAGTCCGACTGGTGCATTTTACTCTTCGGGAGCATCTCTCTCGTGATCCGACCCTATTCCAGAGTCCACACTCAACAATTGCCGAGGTTTGCTTGACATACCTCAATTTTGGATGTATTAGGGATCTTTCACCAAATCTTTACTGGGCCCCCGCAACAACTCCCTTTTTAGAATATGCTTCTGTTTACTGGGGCAGACATGGTAGGAGGGCGATGACGGAAAGTATCAAAATAGTTGCACCGAAGCTTCTTGATAGATTCGATGAGCATATATCTGCTCAACTCCTATTATTACACTATGATCAGCATCGCGGTGGGGGCCCGGGCTTTGACGGAGCGGGGGGACCCAGAGGATTTTCAGGGCTCCACGGAGTCGCATTCTTGGGCATTGTGGGGATAGTTTCGACCATATTGGAGATGAAGGAATGGGATGTTAATGCGTACGATTGCATTGGGATGACGGCTCTCACATGGGCATCTTTCAGGGGGCACGACGAGGTGGTAAGGGCGCTTTTGGGGCGGGGGGACATCAATCCCGACCAAGCAGACACTGTATATGGCCAGACACCACTCTCGTGGGCGGCTTCGAACGGGCATGAAGGGGTAGTAAAGATGCTTTTGCAACGAGACGACGTCAATCCCAACCGGGCGAGCAAATCTCACCGTACACCACTCTCGTGGGCGGCTTCGAACCGGCATGAAGGGGTAGTAAAGATGCTTTTGCAACGAGACGACGTCAATCCCGACCGGGCGAGCAAATCTGGCCGTACACCACTCTCGTGGGCGGCTGGGGAAGGGCATCAGGAGGTAGTAAAGATGCTTTTGCAACGAGACGACGTCAATCCCGACCGGGCGGGAAATTCCGGCCTGACACCACTCTTGTGGGCGGCTGAGAACGGGCACGTGGGGGTAGTAAAGATGCTTTTGCAACGAGACGACGTCAATCCCGACCAGGCGAACAAATATGGCCTGACCCCACTCTCGTGGGCGGCTGAGAACGGGCATGAGGGGGTAGTAAGGATTCTTTTGCAACGAGACGACGTCAATCCCGACCGGGCGAGCAAATCTGGCCGTACACCACTCTCGTGGGCGGCTTCGAACGGGCATGAGGGGGTAGTAAAGATTCTTTTGCAACGAGACGACGTCAATCCCGACCGGGCGAGCAAATCTGGCCGTACACCACTCTCGCGGGCGGCTTCGAACGGGCATGAGGGGGTAGTAAAGATGCTTTTGCATCGAGACGACGTCAATCCCGACCTGGCGGACACCAACTATGGCCGGACGCCACTCTCGTGGGCAGGTGAGAACGGGAACGAGGGGGTAGTAAAGATGCTTTTGCAACGAGACGACGTCAATCCCGACCTGGCGGACACCTACTATTGCCGGACGCCACTCTCGTGGGCAGCTGAGAACGGGCACGAGGGGGTAGTAAAGATGTTTTTGCAACGAGACGACGTCAATCCCGACCGGGCGAACAAATATGGCCGGACACCACTCTCGTGGGCGGCTTCGAACGGGCATGAGGGGGTAGTAAAGATGCTTTTGCATCGAGACGACGTCAATCCCGACCTGGCGGACACCTACTATGGCCGGACGCCACTCTCGTGGGCAGGTGAGAACGGACACGAGGGGGTAGTAAAGATGCTTTTGCAACGAGACGACGTCAATCCCGACCTGGCAGACACCTACTATGGCCGGACGCCACTCTCGTGGGCAGGTGAGAACGGGCATGAGGGGGCAGTAAAGATGCTTTTGCAACGAGACGACGTCAATCCCGACCGGGCGAACAAATATGGCCGGACACCACTCTCGTGGGCGGCTTCGAACGGACATGAGGGGGTAGTAAAGATGCTTTTGGAACGAGGCGACGTCAATCCCGACCAGGTAGACATCGAATATGGCCAAACGCCACTCTCGTGGGCGGCTGAGAACGGGCATGTAGGGGTAGTAAAGATGCTTTTGGAACGGGAGGACGTCGATCCCGACCGGGCGGGCGCCTTTGACCGGACACCACTCGAGTGGGCGGCTTCGAACGGACATGAGGAGGTAGTAGAGGTGATTAGGCAATGGAAAGATGGACGCACCGCTATGCCGGATAACATGAACAGAAACTCCACAGCCGTCGGCTCTCTCCGTGTAACATGATGGAGCTGCGAGGATCCCTCATGACTGGGACACTGTCGTTTGCGCCGCAGCGGATCCCGGTGACCCGACATTCCTCCCGCCCTCCCCTCTATCACGAGACGAATGTGTACTGCACCTACAAATCAGATCTCACTATCCAAATACCGACATGATAGACTCCGATGGTTAACCCAAGCCCTTGCTGCCAGCACTCCATGAACGGCTGAAGTTATTAGATCCTGAGGATTCTGTTTCCAAGCCCGCAGATAGTGGTCTCTCAACTCAATTACCTAGGCGCCTCAATCTCGTTCTATCTGGCTCCTAGGGGTCTGCTGCCGTCGAAGGGAAATCAAGGCCCATCTTAGAAACACCTAACCAATCCCTCCATTAGCCGTCGACCTGTGATTTATCACCGCCTCATTCATTCTCCTTTTTGCTTTGGCCCTTCATATCCTTCCTTCCTCGTTATTAGATATATTCTTACTCTATCGGTAGTCGCCACGGGGATCAACATGTAAACAGGCTTTAATCAGTCCGTTTTTTCTATTTTCTGCAGCATTTGCTATTTCTCGCTCTTGTGTTTTTTCTCTTCTCTGCTTTTTCCTTCCGTTAGAATTCCAGTTGGAGTTGGTCCCACTATATTCTATTGTTATTGTTTATTCCGGTTATTTATTATGTTGGAATTTGCCTTGGGCTTTGCAGACAGTGGTGTATAATATAGTATAGTACCGCCCGTTACAAGCAATCAGGCAGGAATAGATGGTAAACTAGAAGACATCCACCCTAAGTTCTTAGGCAGTTGATCAATCTCCTCTGAGTAATTTCTCATCACTGTGGAGTTGTCTCCATTGGTACCTTTTGCAGACTATCATAGTCTGATACTGGTTCTGCTATATGCGATTGGGAGCAGTTCTCAAACGGGTGAAATACACCCCTAAACCTGACATGCCGGATATCCCTCTAACGCCGGTGCATGGTCTGGTGGTACCAATAGGATGCCGGGGGCGGTGGTCCTCTGCTACTCGTAGTTAAGCTAGATTCCGAAACTGTACCAGATATTGAGTTGACTTGTCTTTTGGGAATATTTGTGGTGTATGATAACAGGTGTATCAAATTCAGGTGCGCGCTTCATTCTTTGTGCTCCAACTATTTTATCCGGGGCACTTTAATTTTCTAGTATTGTTATCGTTTGGGTGTGGGAAGGAGTTGATTGAGTCCTATTTCTCAGGTTTAAGTCTTGCTAGCTCAATAGGAATAACAAATTAGTAAGATGCATGGTTCATGCTCAACGCCGGCTATATACGCTTTCCACAATACAATAAGAGTGATTGTCCAAATCCTACAACAACATAGAACGGGAATCCAGGAAAAAAGTGCACGAAATGTAGGATATTGGCAGAGCGAAGGAACATCCTGGGTGGTCTAGTAGGGATCAATTCGCATTGTCCGCTTGGGTTTATGCCATATCTATCAGCTAAGATACGGTTATGTTAGCAACCAGGCTTGCGGTTACGGCCTGCCTGTAAGCTGGTGGAAATGATAACCTTTTGTATTGGAGGAGTTTTTTACTCTCATGATTATCTAATAATATTTTTCAAACCCACACTTCTCGGCTTTTAGCTGTGATTGTAATGAAGGCATTTTTTACAATTCGGCTATGGTTGAACTGCGAATAACGGCGGCGAGTGACCGGGTGTGAAACGGAACAATAAACGCCAAGGCAAAGAGTAGGACTAAACGATCGCACAGAAGCGGAGAATTTTTTTCTTCAACAACACACTCACACTCACCATGCTCACTAACTCAACTAACTAAAACTACCGGTAGAGACAGGAGTATATATGAAAAAACAACGATATCCTCCTTCCACTGGCATCCACCGAGTCCTATCCTTCCATCGATCGCCACATACGTCCACACTCTTCCACGCACGCCCCCGCCTCTATGCTGGCCTTTCGATCTTCCACGCTCGCTCCCGCTCTTCTACGCAGGTCTCCCTTTCCTTTCCGTGCAGAACAATCATGCTAACAAAGGACAGAACAAAGAAAACTCTTCCAGGCTCCGTAGCCCACTTGCATATGAGTTCTCCTTACTGATCGCAAGCACCTCTCCAGAGGTTTGTTGGATGATAACCGTGTACGATGCACCTACACCGAGCGGCATGAAAGAACTTGCTCCCGGAGAGCTTATCTTCTTTGCCTGAACGATAACGGGGTGGGATATGCGCGGGGCCGCCGGACTAAGCATGTGGCCGGGGGTTCAGGTGTGTGCCCAGTAGTTAGTATGGTGAGCAGCAATCGAACATTTTCAACGGGCATAAGAACTAGGATTCGGGAAGGGAATACAGGGCGAAAGATTTTCAGGGAGGAAGTATCTCCCTCCATTCCATTCGATACCTCCTGTGTGACTACACTGTAACACTATAAGCTGCAACGAAAGAGTAAACCCAAATCAGGGTTTCCAATCATTACCTCCCTGTTCGGGGGCCGGTTTGGGAGCGCGATACCCCATGCGACCTCTTTAAATAAATAATAATATTATGATGCAGTAGCTTCTCTCGTCTAAAAGGGAAAAATAATAATTACAGACTGCAACCGCAACTATTTTCAATGACGCATTTTACTAGCGAACCGCAACAGTCTTTTCTCTACGAATTAATAAAAGCTGATGCGAAGAAGCCTAATCATCCACAAATCGGTCCGGCAGAAGCGGTGGCGCATTTTCATATTCCAAGGTCAAGGGAGGTCGGAGGGAAATCGTAAAGGAAAAAAAATGTTGCTTCGGATAAAGCCTCATATTCGGTAGAACATTTTTGCCTGTTTGTGCCGGTGGGGGGGTTGATCAACAGCACCACCGCGAATCATTATAATAATGAAAGTACTATAAAGGTGGGGGTGACAGCGATGTTTCTTGCTGCGGGAACGAGGCGGACGGTCTGTGCTGTAACCGTCCTAAGGGCCCATTTATCTACTCGAGTATAGAAGGCTGTCTAGCAGCATGAGGCTGTGACGACTGTTATGGGGGGCTTGACAGATGGGGGTGTGAGTGGAATTGTTTGGGTAGGTAGATGGTGTTTACCTATAGTACGAGCGCGGCTGGTATATAGATATACTCCTGTCTTTAGCGTTGGTTAGTGGCGGGAGAGCGCTGGAGAGAGCGAGGGAACTTCACCACACCTAAGTTGTGCGCTGAGGATCGCATTTTTCTGTGGGAACTCTAGGCTTTTCGTTTTGTTGTTGTCGCCGGCAATCTGGTGATCCTTTGAAAATTGGTAGCTGCTTGGTGTTGGAAATGGTGCTGCTCGCTGTACTCACGATACTTCCTTTGTTCAGATAGCTTCCGGGAGTGGCTGCGGATATGCGCTGAGGATTCGGGCATGTGGCTTCGGCTTTGGGCGTTTGGTTTGTACGTTCGGGAAAGCATTGCGAATGCAGGAATGCGCGATAGTTTTGGGATCGTGCAGCTTTCGGGAAAGCCGGGAGGAAAGCGGAAGCACTGTAAGGCCAGCGTGAAAAAGCTGGAAGCCCGGAGGTGGGAAACTGTTTGTCTTTCTTTTAGTTAGCCGGGAGTGCTCACGGGGGAGGGAGAGACTCACATGGAGTAGTGTGGTGCCTCATGATGGATATGATATCCTCGCGATTGATATATACCCCTGTGATCGCCCTTAGTTAGTTAGTTAGATAGATCGTCGAAAGAGTCGTTGAGCGAGAGACTGTGGTTGTTGCGAAGTGAAGAGTTTTTCCCCCCGCTTCAGAGTGCGATCGTTTAGGCGTGAGTTCCTTGGCGTTTGTCGTTTCGTTTCATTGTCGCCATATTATCGTTTCGCCGTGCATCGCTTTCGCCGTCCAAGTCTAAAAATTCCTAGTTTGCACTGGGCAAAGGAATGGAATACAATGATTAAGGAGGAGAAGGATCAGGAAGTGGTAGGGAGCCTTGGGGATGAGTCCTTCGATCCAGGTATCGCGGTAGCAGTTGCTCCTATAGGTGTAGAGGCCCTTTCGCATACTATCTGCTGAAAGAATATCAACGGGTATCAATTAGGAAATAGTTCCTCTGATTTTGCCAGTGATGAACCATTGGCGCGAACCTAATATTCTACTCGTAATTTCATCGCGTATTCGGAATCTGGTATTAATAAACATTTATAGCTTAGTGCTATGTCCAAATATGGCTAGGAGGAGCAACTATTACATGTATTATTTAGTCTCGTCTGGGTCAAGCTTCTGCTCAGTTCCCTAAATTTGACAGGGCCCCTACTATGTGCTCCTACAAGTACAGTTTTTCCTCACAGCTTTTACCCAGGCATCAGCTCACGATAGTTGTAATAAAAACTCTGCAGGTTTTTGAGACTCCTTCACCCCAGCTTTATATTATGCCCAAAGTAACCTTTTAGAAATCACAACTCGCTCCTCTCATATTATCGTCACAATTTTGGTCACCCGCACCACAATTATCACCACTAAAAACATAAAACTGGAGTGTCCGTCCCCTAGTCCGATCGGCTAACCTGTTACCATCGGCTGCTTTCCCCCCTTTATATTAACCCCATCATACATTTGATATTTCTCATAATACTGACATACTGGCCGGCACTTTTGTAGCAACCGGATTCCGAATACGCGATGAGAATACAAGTACAGAAAACCCATAGTAGCCTACCGGTAGTTGTGACAAGTTCAGCTGACCACTCCCACTCCACTCGCCTGTGGCTCTGAGAGAGTTTCCGGTTGTTTTCACTTTGTTTTTTTCGCTCAAATTGAGCTAGCCTTTCTACGGGTATTAGGGTCTTTTTCTAGTACGGTATCGTCTACTCGAGTATCGTAGAATAGTAAAATTCGCAGCAAGGCACATTCGCTCCAGATCAGTCCATACCCAGTTATTTCCGGTTACAAATGGCTGGTTTCTAGCCCTACAAGTAACTCAGCACCAGAAGAACCACCAATTTCCAACGAATCACAATACCGGGATTCTTCCGAAACGGGATGGGTGTGCCTAGCTGAGAATTTTACCTTTTCGAACCGCCCAATAGACACCTATGAGTCGCTAGCGACTTTCATTTTTCGCAACGCCGGGTGTCTTTTTTATCACAATATTATTATCTAATAATTTTCAAACTCATGCACTTCTCCGCTTTTAGCTGTGGCTGGAATGAAAGCGTAAAAGCTTTGATCCTGGAAGGTTATTGAGCGAGGTTTCTTTCCCAGAGCAAGTATCTACCGGTACGGTACTCCCATTCGCCACCACATGCGTGCCCACTTCTAAGACTATCACCCCTGGCGAACGAGTTAATCTAAATCTAGGTTTCCGGTTATTACCTCCCCCTCCGGAAATGGACTTTAAAGCGCCGGATCCTATGCGACTTCTTTAGATGGATAATATATCGTGGTAAGTTACCTCGGTTTGTCAAAAATGGAAAGAAAAAAAGTACAAACCATAACAACCCCAATTGAGCATTTTACGAAGTGAAGCGCAACACCCGTTTCTCCACTGGTTAATAAACACTGATCCAAGAAAGCCCAATTATTCTCAAATCAGGCTGGTAGAGTGCTGGTGTGTAGGGCCCATTCTATATTTCATTTTTTAGAGAATTACAATGTGTGGGTGTTAGAGCTTACAAAAGCTAGAGCGCTATCAGTCCTACGAGCACGGTATTGGCCCCACTTCGAATTCAACCGTCTCATATCCTGCTCTTAGGTATGAAACTTGGACCACTAGAGCCCACACAGTATCCTCTGGAACCCCTATCCCCCTTCATTAGTAGGCTTGTAAGTCATGGGATGATTAAATTGATGCTATTTAAGACTTAGTACTGCCAGCGCCAATGGCCTCATATCCTATTGTATAGCAGTAATGAGCACATTAGGCACCACTCCCGTTTAAAATCGAAGAGAATCTGAGTCTAAAAAATCCGCTAAAGTCTACCAACAGCTTAAGAGGAGATACACCATCCCATGAGATAAATTTCCCAATCCCCCTTTCGGTGAAATAAGTGTTAGTCCCCAAGTTCACATTCCATGAAATTCCTAGCAGGCGGAGTGATTAATATGTCAAGAACTAATTATCCCTATCCCTATTAGCGGGAGTCCAGGAGTTCAATCCAGCTTACAATGAGTTATTATTGAGGGATGCATCATGTGGGGTACGGGGGTCAAACACATCTTGTACTATGGGAACCCGGAGATTAGGAAACTTGGCCTCCATCAATGGACCTATGGGATTTGACAATCCTGCCAAGAGGTGGGTGTTGGGAATCGTGAGATACTGCTCGGCATGCTCGCGCTATTGTTTCATTGCTTGGATCGCTTTTGGGAATTCGCTTGATGGATCCGCGGGAAGGGAAGCGCAAGGGAGGCGGAAGAGCCAGAGAGGATTGTGAAAGAGTCAGATGCCCTTAGGTTATGAACAGTGGGAGTATTTGTCTTTCTTTTGTTGGTGCAGGAGCACGCAAAAGGGAAAGGGGGACATATGGGGAAGATAATGGATATGTGTGGTGGTCCATGGAAGATAGGAGGATGACGACTCTTTTGTGATCTATGTGTGCTCCCACCTGCACAGTACAATTAATTAGTTGAGCGCTTGAGAGCGAGAGAGCGGGAGATAGTGAAATAAAGAAAGGGAACGAGCAACCTCCCGGTTAGGCGAGTTGGGTTGGCTTACCTCGTGATTGTAATGCTGTAGGGTTGGGCAGTCCTGGATGGGTACTGTAGAATCTCATGAAAGTCGAAATGGAGCTATCAATTCAAATTTCGTATGATACTAACTACAGGAAGCATTAGTGATGATTTTCTTGAACCTGCCCAATCGCCGCTCTCTATATGTTTAAACTGTGGCGACTTGGCGATCTCCGTGCCTTCCTGTTGGTTCGGCTGCCTTAGTTTCACCTTAGTTCGCTTTAGCGCCATTCCGACTTTTATAAGATTCTACAGTAATCGCTCCCGGACTATGATAGCTATACTATCCCTTGGACGGATAAGGCTCTCAAATCCGTATCGTGGCTTGTGCGCAGCTTTTACAGAGACTTGATTGGAGGACAGCTAGGCCGTGATCAGGAATTCTTGCGAATAATTTCTCGTTACTAAGAAAAGCGATGTCGCACATGTCTTGCAACAAGTTTGAGAGTCTCATCCGTCCAAGGGATAGTCTCAGCGAAAGACGTAATATCGGTAGATGCAGGATAGATGTCAAGGAGAAACACGTGATGTTGGGATGGGATCTGCTCTGGCCAGAGGTCAAATATACGGTATAATCAGGCAAAACTCAGATTAGACCTAAAGTAATCTAACTTTAAAGTGAAACTCAGGGAACCGAACCAACAGAAGGGCATGAAGAACGCCAATGTTCCACAGTTCAAAAAACTCGCTAGTTTAAATCTACAGAAGAGTGACAATTGAACATGTTTAAGAAAATTGGTACTGGTGCCAATCTGACTTTTGCCAGAACATAGAACATACAGGTAGGTTGGAATTGATGATGCCGGGGACTTCTTTAAAATCGTACGAGACCAAATAGCCACTTGGTCGTTGCAAATACAGTACTAACCTTATACTTGTATTTCACTACCATAAACACTCAAATACTTGTGGAAGAAAAATGTGCTAGGATATTGCAGTTCTCTCTGCTCGAGTACTATTAAGGCGCAGTGCATATTCCTTTTTCTTTGTCTCAACTGAATTCCAGGCTTAGTTTGCTGTGATTTCCCCTCGCGTACAGTCTCCACCGTACCCACGGCGAAACTGGACTGGTGGCGAACAGGGATTAATTACCAGTAATTTTTCGGAACCCTAACCTCGATGATTCACTTTTTGCCCACGAAAATACCCCTGTTCGCCA
>Ga0307517_10000757_pt1 | contig 55619 bp, 75 predicted proteins | sample 23_EM_MG_FD_194515 | JGI IMG/M metagenome (GOLD analysis project Ga0307517, IMG submission 194515) | Populus trichocarpa ectomycorrhiza microbial communities from riparian zone in the Pacific Northwest, United States - 23_EM | ecosystem: Host-associated > Plants > Roots > Unclassified | place... | reverse complement strand
AGTTGCCGTCAATGTCAAGTTCTCCTTGATCGCAGTGGGGATGGAGGGGTACCAATTCAACTTAAATCCCGCTTGACAGAACTGACTCAGCCTGGTCAGAGGCTCAGTTGAAATAACCAGCTTCCCTGCGGAAGGGTACACATCCCAACCCCAGGTTCTTAGCGTGCCAAATATGTATACGCACGCCCCTACAGGACCCGTGCGTACAATCCACTGGAGCTCGGATGGTTACGTCCTTGCGGTTGGTTGGGAACATGGCTGGGCGGTGTGGAGCGTCGCTGGACGATGCCTTGCCTGGGGTTTCGGTACGGAGTATGCTGTAGACGAAGACAGGTGAGTAGGTCGGGGGCTGGACGAAAGAAGGAGCAGGCTTTCATGACTTCAAGGTTTCAAGATGCATTCATGTATGGAATACGGGAGCTCGTAGGTCATTTCGATCGGAATCCTACGTGACTTGGATGAGGGAACTAATGGTGCTTAGTTCTGGGCACCAGGAAATTTCGAACTTTTCGTCTTGGCCGAAAGGGTCACAAACAGTACTCATTCCCTTGGCTTCTGCATACCCGCGCTGACTGGGGGTGTCAGGATCCGACGGTCAGCTGTTCACTATTCCTTTTGCGAAAAGTGCGGCCACGGGTCAGCAATCGCCTGTGAGCTGGTCTCCCGGGTCTTGTGGTGTTTTTCTCTGATATGCTCTCTTAGGACAACACACGATACGCGTTTTTGCACCAAGATGACCGGGTGCTCGTATACCGTGGCGCGGAACAACCCGACATGAGCGTAATCAACCCTGAGTCGGACGTATGGCAACACATTAAAGTAATTGAGCCCTCCCTTTCTACTCTCGTGGGATATTTATTCTTGCCAGATCCCTGAAACGTACATGGGAAAGAATTGGCCGTTAAGGTACTCAGCCCTGAGTTCCGATGGAAGACTCATCGCTGTCGCCGGAAGGAGGGGGTTGGTGCATTATAGCTCAACGTCTGGAAGATGGAAGCTGTTCCCGGACGAAAGGCAAGAACAAGCGTTCGTGGTGAAGGGTGGGATGGTGTGGTTCCATCATGTCCTCATCGCGGCAGTCGAAGTCTCCAAGTCCTATCAGGTAACTCCACCTTGAAGCTGTTGTCAATTTCCGATTGACTTTGAACGTGCCCAGATCAGGTTGTACTCCCGAGACGCAGAGCTTGCCAACAAAAACGTCCTGCACCGCGAGATCCTCACATCTCCGATCGTTGTCTTGTCTCTGGTGGACAACTCCCTACTGGTGTACACGGCTGACAACAACCTGCACCATTACTTGGTTATCCCCACTCCCGATACGATCAAGACGCACTTCTGCGGGACGATAAATTTCAATGGGATCATCGCGAGCCCGAGCTCGGTCCGGACCTTGAGTTGGATGTTACCCAGCGCTCAGAAACGTATGCTCTCGCGTGGGATTCTTTTTTTTTCTGTTTCTTATGCACCTCCTAGAGTTGGGTGACCCAGTGGATGACCTCGCGGTCGCGACTGTTTTGATGATGGTGGGAGGGAAGTTGGTGCTTCTCCGCCCGAGGAAGGTGTGTTCGTTCTCCTGGTGGTTTGCAATCCGAGATTCATAAGGAACGAAAGTCTCGAGATCAAGAAGTCAGATATGACCTCCAGATCCTCGCAGACCGGATCGAGTTCTGTTGGATACATCTCCAAGGCATCGGCACCCTCGAGAACTCTTTGTGGGGGTATGATGGTCAAGGACTAAGAGTGTGGCTGAACGCTCTCTCCATCGAAGCGCCCCCGGAGGAATCCAATCCAAATCGGCTCTCAGAGTACGTTAAGGCGAGTTTGAACATCCCACTCGACTTTTATCCTTTATGTGAGTCCGGCGCTGAGCGGTTTGGAGTCGGGTATCTCATGTTTTCTAGCCGTTTTGATGGATAAAGGAATTATTATCGGAGCAGAGCACGAAGCAGCTGTGAGGATGAACCTGTCCTTCGTGATGTTCCGACAGTCCACAAGCGTTCGTACACTCGACAATACCTTCCTTTACCCCACTGAACACAATGCAGTCCCACCTTTTCCTGCATCATATCCTCTTACATTACCTCGAAGCCGGCCGCACCGAAGATGCCGTCACCTTCGCTTCTTACTACAAGGAACTGACTTTCTTTGCTCATGCGCTTGAAATCCTTCTGCACACAATTGTGGAGGCGGAGGCGGACTTGGGCAGCACCGGGGAAAACCACACGAGTGGGGTTCTCCCTGCTGTAGTCGAGTTTCTGGATCATTTCGATGCCGCACTGGACGTGGTGGTAGGTTGTGCGCGTAAGACGGAGATGACACGGTGGCCTCGACTCTTTGATATTGTAGGAAACCCCAAGGTGTTGTTTGAGGTTCGTGGTTTCCGTTTCGCTATGCTCGATCTTGGTGTGGAATTGACCCGGAAATCATAGACGTGTCTACAATCCGGTCGCCTGAAGACTGCCGGTTCATACTTACTCGTTTTGCACAACTTGGAGCAGCTGGACGAAAGCCACAGTCACGCTGCTCGGTTGTTATCCACCGCGGTCGCGACTTGCGACTGGCAACTTTGCCGAGAGTTGATGCGGTTTTTGCACTCCATAGACGAAACCGGGGCGGCGCTCGAACACGTCCTCTCGCAGACGAGTTTGATGCCGGTGTTGGATGAGGTCGACGGAGTGAACGGGATTTCGCGGTAGATTTCTGTAGTTTTGTGTTATTTCTTTTTCTTTTCTTTGAGTAGCCCGGTTCGGACGGGCGTCTAAGTCAGATTGCGCGTTTCTTAAGATCACCATTAAAGATGACTAAAAAGCGTGGCAAGAAGGCTCAAAAGAACATGGCCAGTTCTCCTTCCACCTCATCCCCTGCTGCTGCGACGAACAAAGACTCTCCTATCGATCTGTACGCATATACCTGCCCCGTTGGCCGCCATCGCCCTAACCATCCCCATCAGCACCGGAGACACGCCCGCCAGCCCTTCAGATCAACCCAATGGCGAAGTCAACGAACCGGATCCCACTCTCCTCAGACCATTGCCCGAAGAACTTGTGCCTCCAACTCCGGAGGAAGTGAAGGAGCAGGGTAATGAAGCGTTCAAGTCGAAAAACTACACCAAGGCAATCGACCTTTACACCCAGGCGATTGGTGAGGGGCACTCGACCACGTGAATCTGCTTATTCGTCGCTCATCTCGACTATTCCATGGATCAGGTCTATCTTTGGGCAATGAGCCGTCGTATCTTACGAATCGAGCGGCCGCATATATGGCTCTCAAGCGATTCAAACCAGCCCTTGCCGATTGCCAACAGGCTGCCTCATTGCAAACGGATTCCCCGTCCGCAAAAACTTTGATTCGTCTCGCGCGATGCCAAACTGCACTTGGATCCTCTGCCGCTGCGTTATCTACAATCCGTGCCGTGTTGGATTTGGAGTCTACGAACTCTGTGGCACTGCAACTGCAGACGAAGATATCTCAACTGGAGGGCCATCAGACAAATTACCTCACTGCTATGAAGAAGAAGGAGTGGACGTTGGCTAGGTTGGCTCTGGACCAGTGTTTGCAGGGTATTGAGGGTGAGGGAGGCGAAACCCCCATTGAGTGGCGGATATGGAGGATTGAACTGGAACTCGCCAGGAGGAATTGGGACGCCGCAAACGCAAGTGCAAAGTGAGTCCACCAAAGGTCGACCCATCGCTCTTTTATGATACTGAGACTGTTACCTACAGTGATGCGCTGCGGCTGGCACCTAACTCTCCTGATGTGCTGACGACTCGTGGCCTGGTGTTGTTCCTTTCTGGGAAACTCCCACAAGCCCTTCAGCACGTCCAATCTGCCCTGAGGCTGGACCCCGGGCATGAGGCGGCGATGCAATTACGGAAACGTGTCAAGGAGGTTGAGAGGCTCAAAGATGAAGGCAACAAGTCGTTCAAATCCGGTGATCTCAATGATGCCGTCCAAAAGTACACCGCTGCTATTGAGGTAGACCGTTTCCGCATTGAGCATGAGATCACACTAACCGAGTTCTTACCATAGCGAACTGGGAACAATGACGAGGAAGCTAAGGGCGGTCAGATGCGCGCAACGCTGTTGTCGAACAGAGCGACCACGTTAGTGAAGGTGCGCAGGCTGTTCGTTGGTGACCTTTAGGTTCACAAGAACTCAATTCTATCCACCGGTAGTTGAGCAAGCACAGCGAAGCGCTGGCGGACATCGAGGAATCTATCACCCTCCACCTCGGGAACTTCAAAGCCTTACGAACAAGGGCACGGATCCATCTGCACCTCGAGAACTTCGAGGGTTGCGTCGCTGACTTCAAAGCCGCACTGGAGCAGGCAAAGTTCGAAGACAGTATCGCCGAGGTGCGGTCTCTCCAAGCAGAGCTCAAGAAAGCCGAGGCGGCGTTGAAGAGGAGCAAGAGCAAGGATTATTACAAGATTTTGGGCGTGGCTAGGGATTGTACAGAGGTGGAGATCAAGAAGGCTTACCACAAAGAGAGCTTGATCCATCACCCGGACAAGGGCGGTGACGAAGAAAAGTTCAAACTTGTCGTTGAAGCCTTCACGGTTCTCTCAGACCCTCAACGACGGCAGAGATACGACATGGGTGAGGAAGACTCAGAGTACGGAGGCGGAAGCGGCGGTATGGGTGGTATGGATTCCCACGACTTTGCCGACCTGTTTGCGCAGTTCGGAGGTGGGATGCCTCGCGGTTTTGGTGGTGGATTCCACAGCTTCCACTCTCACGCAGGTGGCAGGGGAGGGGGAGGATACCCTTTCTAGACGGTTGCGTTGCACCATTTCTCGTCTCATTTCTTGTGTGCAGTGCCGTATCGCCTTGTGCTGTGGCTCTCGTTCTTATGCATTAGTTGTTGCACCCAGCTGTACACCTCACTCCAATTGACATATATACGCCGCATCCCTACACAAGCTTGGAGGCCATGATTTTCATTCCCCGTTTTTACAAAGTCACTGGTAAGATCTACTTGTTACACGAAAGTTCCACAGCCAAGGACGCCCTGATGAGATGAGGGGGTAAGGTACACCAACAAGTCCCCAGCATTTTTTCCAAGATTTCACAGAGGTAGGCCAGCTCGTGGCACACTTGAGTCTTGTAGCGTGTCTGAGGTAAGAGATTCGGTCCATCCTGATACTCTTTATCCAGCTCAGGACCACAGGCCAAGCGTGAGGGTGTTATCCATTATGTGGACACAGAGCCAGCATAGCACGAGCACAAGTCCACAAGGCACCGGCGGTAATCTTGCGGGCAACCAGGGGCTGAGATGGCTACTATATATTGAGTGTGGGGAGGGGAAGCAACAGAGGAACATAGGAAGGTTGGTAGGATACTTTCGACGTCGAGCGAAACAGAGAGAAAAGGTTTAAAACAGGATCAAAAGTCAAGAGATACGTCAAATATAGTGAAATTGGAGTTTGATAGCAGCGGTGGGTTTAACCAAGATACGAGAAAACCACGTGTGGCAGAGGGCCGGGTGACGGAGAGGATATGTTGGGCGTTGCACAGGCGCGAGTTAGTGATGCTGGAATAAGACAAGCAGGCGCAAGTTACAACAGTCGTACGCCGTGTATGCGCGACGCGTTTTTTTACAGCCTTCGATAGCCTGGGGGTGGTTCCGCGTTGTCACGAGAGGCACGAGGGGGATAGTCTCTAGTACCACCAGCGTTCCTTGGAGGAGGGTTATTACCCGAATAGCCATTGCCGCCTGTGTATCCAGCGGGGGGACCACCAGCAGTGTACGGAGGCCCACCAGTACCGCCTTGGTAGACGGGCTCATAAGCACTAGAACTAGAACGAGGAGGTGGACTCTGAGAGCGGCGCCTACAAGAAGGTATTAGCGGCAGGTCAGAAACCCAGGGAATCAGCATACCTATAGCGAGGGTTTGGTGGCCCATCTGAGGTATTCGCTCTGGGGGGAGGATAATCATAAGATCTAGGGGACATGGAACGAGGAGGGTAATCCCTGGGGAAGAGTTAAGAGACAATGTTGAGGAAGGAAGGAGGATCTTACCGGGGAGGTGGGCGATCAAAGTCATCCCGGCCACGGGTCGGTGGGGGGCTACGCCGACCACCGCTGGGGGGAGGGTAGGGTGGGTACCTCTCAGGGGGAGGCCCCCTGCGATCGTAGACGTCACGATTAGCCGGCTGAGCATAGTTCCTACTCGGCGGGTAAGGGGCTGGACCATCAGAGTCTGGATAGTAGGTCCTCGTGTCGTATCGGGCTGCTGGAGGCCCGCGCATCCGGTAGTCATCATAGTCACGACGTGGAGGAGGTCCAGGAGGATAGTCCCGCGGAGGGGTCACAGTTCTGCGGTAATCTCTGGCGGGCGGCGGCGGCGGGTAGTCATAATACCTATCGCGCGGAGGGGGGTAGTTCCGAGAGATGTCGTCTCCCCTGTACGGAGGGTAGTCCCGTGGCGCCGAGTAATCCCTGGAGGGCTGTATTCTATCGATCAAAGGGGCGTCGTTGTGTTGACCTCCACGACGCATGTTTCCTCCGTGGTTAGGGCATTCTCTGTTTAAGGGGTAAATCGCGTGAAATCTCGAGTGATCAGAGCCGACAGACCTCGCCCAGTGACCCTGCTGCCCGCACTTGAAGCAGGCACCAGGTTCTCCGTTGTACTTGGCGGTCCTCCCACCACCATGAGAGAGCTCGACTCGAATCTTGTTTCCCATGAAAAACCCTTCGTGGTACTTTGCGACGCTCTCCTCAGCAGCCTCCCTACTCTCAAATTCGACGAAACCATAACCAAGCCTATGAATTAAGGTACCAAAGTTAGTGAGAGGTTTGGGGTGTGTCTGGTGGACATACTTCAATTCAACGCCGAGGATTGTTCCGATTTTACCGAAGCAACTCTCCAAGTCCTCTTTTCGAGTGTGCTCAGGAAGACCACCGATATAGACCTTGTTCGGCTGAAGAGACAAGACAGGAGGCATAAGCACCAGGTTAGAGCAGCAGATAGATAGTGGATAGAAGCAAGCAAAGCTGGGGGATCAAAGGACAGCCCCGAAGTAAGGTGGAAGATGCCCTCTGGCCAGGCGCGAAGCTGAGGAACACGAAGGACGCAAGCCAGGTATGTGAGATGCGGCATGTGTGGGTGCGCCACGCGTTTCGCTTGTTGGCCGAGACCACACAGTCAACAACAGAAAGGAATGGAATATAAGGGGAGATAATGGTGGAGTCCAACGATCAGTAAGCAAGTCGGGGTCAAGCAAGCACCTTGATTTGTTTCTCGCCTCGATAGCCCGCTCCTCGTCCTTCACCTCCTCCACTCGGTCCATCCTGGTCTTGCCCAACGCCGTTCCCAGTAGGATGCTGCGGGTATTCCGATGACCCAGACTCTCCCGGTCCTCCAAGATGGTCGTCGGCAGATGATCCATTGGGATGCTCTCCAGGCCCACCAATTGGGTCAGAGCCTGGACCCCCAGCGTTCTGTCCACTGTTGTCCCACTTGTCTTGATTAGAGGGTGTCACTGGATCCGCAGCACTAGAGCCCATCGTTATTTTTCACCACAGTAGAGAGATGGTGGGTGAAGCACAGAAGGTTCACACTGGTGACAGAGAGAGGGGCCGTGAGAAATTTTCTGAGTGACGCGGGCGCACAACAGTGAAACCGGATTCCGCCGGTCGGAATCACAATATTCGCACCCAGACGAGATTGCAGATCCCAGCAGGTGCCGGGAGTGCTAGAGTGATTGTAGTCACCCGGCGCAGTGCCCGCAAGAACGATAGTTATAATCAACAACGTACAGAAGGCGTCTGAAAAATGTGCGTACAACAGGGGTAAGACGGGGTGGTAGGTGATAAAATGGAAATCAATCCAGGAGGTCTCCCAGGTGCGACATGTCCACCGAGGTCCAGAGTGTACCGACTGCACTGGTACCCATCACGAGCCCGGAAAGGAAGAAGTGTGAAGCGTACCCCGTGCATCATATCAATAAAAGTCTGAACGTCGTCCCCACGGAGTTCACGCATCGTCTTGATCTCATCCTTCCTCGCGAAAATTACCTCAATTAGAGCGACAACTTCGCGCGGGAAGTAGGTGCGACTGATCAAACGTTTGCAGGCGGGTGCGTCGAGGTCTGCAAGGATGTGTGGATCTGAGGCGGCCCCCCCGGTCAGCTTGAGGGTTGTGGGCATTTCAAGAATGGGAGGGGGACTACAGGGAAACTAGGCTATCGGTCTTGGTGCGGTCCAAGGTCCACTGATCAAAACCTACGGCGCAACTCTCAAAATGTGGTGTTGGTTGGGCCCAGGAGCGCAAACCGGAGACACAGCGCACTTTGGTTCTTCCTCGGGAGGCGGCCCGTCACTGACGATCTCCACTCGTAAATCCTGAATATCCATAGTTACAATTTGGTACAAATTTCCGCTCGTGAGCTGTGAAGAATGTAAGTGAGACATCTTCGAGGCGAACCAAATGTTTACGAACATAAAAGTATGGCCCAGACATAATAAGCTGGGTAGGGTCAGCATCCCGATTGTGGCGACGGGTGATTCGCATACCGCTGCACGCAAAGTCACATTCTACCGGCACACGCGCAGCGAAGATGGCATCCGGGGGTTGTTTCGCCCAATCACGGGCTAAGGCATTGAGTTCCTATGGCCTGACAGTGAGGAACCGGATAAGATATCGGGTGACTGTCCGTAAGCCTAAGGAGAAGTTGTTGACCTCTTTGACAGCAATTGCCGGGGCAAAAAAGGAAACTGTCAGGACCCCGAAGGACCCCGACCGTAGTTTGGGGTTTGGCGCCGTGAAACTCGGTTAACCAAGGTCTCCGCGAGTTTTCCAGGTTCAGTGAGGTGATTCGCAAGGGCTCTCCTCGCCCTGTTGGCAACCTTTTGTCCAACAAATCCGTGGAAGCCTGGCAAAAATAGACGGGTGGCGATGTCTGCGCGAGCACATTTATATTAACTCTGCTCGCACGGTTTACCATACTTGCCTAGCCATCGTGAACTCGAACACTGGTCTGCAGGGGAAGGGGGACTCGAGCCCTAGGCATAGACACAGGGCTCTCAGACCTCGAAGTCTGGCAATTGCATCCGTGAAACGATTTCAAATTGGCACCGTTTGCTACCCCTGCTAGCTGAGACGTGCTCACATTTAGGCTTATGGACAGTCACCCATCGGCTGGAAAGGACCGGCAGTGAAGGCGGTAGGAAACTGGAAATTTGAGTGGTCGGTGTCGTGCCAATTTTGTGGCAAGACCGTGCATACCACCTGGATAGTCTCCATGTCGCTGTAGCAGAGGGTCAGAGCAACCGCTTCCCCGCAGCGACCGTCTGGGGATCATCACCGGCGCCCCGTCTTCCCCTGGGGGGTCCGCTTCCCAGGAACCTGGCGTTGGAGATATATCACTGTGAGAAAGGTTAGTACTGACGAGTCAGTACAAATTTTCAGTCACTATTGGGTCGTTCTCAGTCCCTGCAGTACCGACGCATTTCAGCACCTAAATCCCCACAGTACAAAAAAATACATGTCAGTACTGACCTTTCCCACAGTGCGATAGCGTAGTTGGATATTGATGATCGTCAGCTTTCGGTCTTTAATAGGAGTCGGTGCACATTAGCAGAGGAGGGCGAACAAAGAATCAATCGAGTAAGAGAGAGAATAGGTGAACAAGCATTTTTCCGACTGATAACTGGATGCCCCGAGGCAGACGCGACGCGGGCATCGGGCAGTCAATCTGTCGGATGATGGATCGAATAAACTGACCGGATTCGGCCGGGCCGAGTCACAGTGCTCCCGCTCAGACGAAACCACAGATTCCAACGGCGCTGGGCAAGTGCTATGAGGATGACCTTCGGTAGGTTATTATTGTCTTCTGGTCCAGTTTCCGTACGAATGACATTTGTGATTAAAGAACGATGTACGTAAGGCGTCAAAAAGATGTCCGTACAACAGGGGATGGTGGATATAAAAAAGAAATCAGTTCAAGAGGTTTCCAAAGTGAGACACGTCCGTCAAGCAAGTAAGGTCCAAAGTGCACCAACTGCACTGATACCCATCACGAGCCCGAGGCTTTGAATCGAGTCCATAAGGGAAACAGAACCTGCGCCGTTTCCAGTGCCGGCGCCCGTCGGCCTCCCCGAACTTGTCGAAGAGGATCCAGGGACAAATGTGGCAGATGGGTTCGAAATGCACGACTCAGCAGCCGCTGCTGCATCCGCGGACGCAGCGTTAGTGTTCAGCTTGGCATTTCCGCCGAAGTCGCACGCGGCAGAATTGCGGTTTTGGGTCTCGTAGTACAAACTCATGACATACGACAACTTCTCACCTGTTGAGAAACAAAAAGTGAGTTCAACCTTGAGGTGGGCCAACTTGGAAACAAACACCCACCAGCATCACAGAAAGAGACGCGGCCGTAGGTCCCAGTCGTGCCGTTGCTAGTAATGTCGTTGCAGTTTCCACCGCTCGTCGAGAGCAATCCGCAAGCGGTCCCCAAAAGCTGTCCATTGGTAACGCTAATAGTAGTGGAGTTGGTTCCAGGGGGAGGGCTGAAGTTACAAGCAAGTTTAGGCTCCAAACATTCGCAGGCGGCATCGTTAGGAGTAGGAGGGAGGGTACTCGAGGCGAGGAAAGTCGAGTTCTGGCTGGGGCACGAGGGGTAGCTGGAGTCACTGGTGGAACCCCCGGAAGGAGAGTTCGGGGGTGTGACTTGTCCGTACTGGGTCCTCAAGCGCTCGAAATCTTGTGACTTGTTGACGGTGCTTCCGTCGATAGTGACCATACCAAACTCCCCTTGTCCACTGCGGGCTGGGAAGTAGGAGAAAGCAATACCCCCACTCCAGGTTTCGGTCATGGGACTCGAGAACAGGGCAGCGACTTCGGTCCAGAGACGGGGAGGTGAGGTGATACATCCGTACTCGCTGAAGTAGGCAGCAACATTATAACCCGCAAAATCGCCGTTCTTGGCGGCGTAAACACTCGGCGAATCGGCACCGCACCACTCACTGTGAGCGCGTTAGTGGAAAGTGCTATATAAATGTGAGCTAGATACGCACTAGTTGTTCAGACCGAATAAATCGATCGAGGTGTCACCGGAGCCTTTTCCATTTGGATCACAGGTCAAGTAGTTGGCGAAAGGGTCAAGCCACTCGCTGGACGCATCCACGGCGGCGTATGCGACTAAAGCGTTGGAATTCTTGGATTTGCTGTAAGTTGTGACTCGTGAGTGCCTGTTAGAGCAGAGGGGACCCTCCCACATACAGATAAGCCTTGGTATCACGAGCAGCGGCCTTGACAAACGTAGCGGCACCAGTGCCGTTTGCGGCAATTACAACCTCATTCCCGACGTGGTATCCCAATACATTCTGGTATTTGGAAAAGACATCAATAGTCTTGACGTAAAGGTTCAAGAGATTGGTCGTCCACGAGGGGGCGCTTCGATCTACGAATCCGCCTTTAGTTCCCGGAACCTACGTCAGTCGGTGAGACACCCACCAATGGATCCGTTAACGGGCAATGAGAGATCAAGCCTGGACGCAGTGACACCATAAGTGGTTAGCTTGTTCTTAACCGTGCGTCAGCAATGAAGCGAGACATACATGGTGTAGATTCCGGCTTGGTCAAGGGCACTCATGCAGGAATCGTGATTGAGGGTGTTGTCCACGCTGTAAACACGGATGACGTTGACACCGAGCTGTTGCAAATTGGGGATATCGCGAGTACATCCAGTGCCGTCAGCTAAGGGGTCTATGAAGGTGGCGGGTTCAAGGAAGGGGTTGTTGGGATCGTTGGCGGCCTCGCCTGTGTACCGGGTTGGATGGTCAGTCGTGCCCCACAGACGTCAGGAGTAGACACACCCTGCGGTTGATAGGCCACACCCTTGATGTAGAACCTCGAACCGTCGGGGCTATTTGGGCGCTCATTGTCAGGGCGGTTTTGCTGGCCAAGGCAAAACCGAGGCCACTTACTTGTAGAGGTAGCGGCCCTTGCGGGTAACCTGGGGTAGGGCGTGGACGGTTGTCGCAAGCGCTGCTGCTGCGATGAGCAACGCTTTGAGATGGATCATGATGGGAGAGAGGAAGGACGGTATCCGGAGTCAAATGCAGGAGAGAAGTAAAGAAGGAACGTGGTGAACGGTGACGGAGAAGAGGACAATGGGAAAGGGGGACGGCGCGAGGGGCGGCCTCGGTTGATGATCCGATTTTATTGACAGAAAGGCTCGCTCGTAGGGCGGCGCGGGATGGTTACAAGTTCCGGTGGTGCCGGTGAGCACCCGAGTATCTACTCTTTCTGTCTACGGCGCAATGGCATTACAAAAGTTTGTTCGTGAGTTCGTAAGTAAATATCTTTTCGCATAAAAACTCATGGCTGGCATGAGGTAAAACGACTGGCGAAGAGGCATCATCCTCGGAACGTGAAGCAACTGGGCAATGGGAGCGGATCAGGGCCCGGGGGATCGCAAGAATCAGATGGAAAAGCGGCACGGACCTGAGTGAATAAGGAATAATGCTCGTTGCCAGGCAAGCGAACGCTGCCCAGGTAAGGTATAATCCGACGCCGGTGGACACCTCTATGCCCAGCGGAACTTGGGCGGGTCGAACTGTCCACGTATTGACGTCCCCCGCCCTCTTGATGAGAGCGGTCCAAAGGGCTGAAGCAGCAAGAACGAATATACTGGCGATGACGGCGGCCGAAGTGGATACGAAGAACGACCAGGTATGCTTGAGCACTCCACTGGGTTGAAAAAAAAAAAGACAGATGAGCCAAGACCGTAAATCGGTTAGCAGGATTATACGAACGTGGCAAGGGATATGGTTGCCAGGATGGAACCGAGCAATAGGAGGTAATATGCTGAACGGGAACTTTTCCCCAGCGACGAAGAGTCGGCAAAGGTGGCATTAGGGATGATGGCACTGGTATAACCGCTGTAATTGGAGAGCATGTCGTTGGTGATCACCGTATACGGTCGGAATTGGTAGGCAGCGGTAGTGTTGGTGCATAATCCGGCAGTTGTGTTGACATAGGCGCAGTGTGAATAAAGCCCGAACTTGTAGAGTTGTCGCAGCCCAGCGTGAACGTTGAGTGGGGCTGAAGCATTGCCTGTGTATAGTCCGAGGATTGGGTCGGAAAAGGCGGCAAACAGGGCATCTCTGGGAGCGGGATGAGACAAGGATGGACCACATTTGTAATGCCGACTAACCCATAGCCCGAGACGTTCACTTGAGCCTGGGTATATGCGTGAGTGATTGCGGGGTGACGGTGAAGTTGTGTTTACCATAGAGATTGACCGGGGTGTTGAAGCCATGCCGATTTGTCCGACCTACAATCACGACATCCAATGTATCCCCTGACGAGTAGAGAGATGGAAGCGACGCACATGGACGAAAATGAGCAGCAAGACTGCAACGAACCTGTGCCACGGTCAGGGTGAGTGATCGGGGATGAGAATGTTGAACATTTTGGTCCGCACGTTAGGAGAGACGCGGTGCCGATGCAGAGCTCGCCTCGCATGGTTTGGTGGGATATTTGAAGTCGGGTATCCTGTTGCGTCAAAACGTGTGAGAAGAAGAAGGCGGGGATGCACCGCGTGCAAGACCGGGGATTTTATAAGAGTAATGACCTCTGTTATAAAAACACGACAGACAGGTGAGGCTGCCTTCCTATTCGGGTCGTCCTCATCCCTCAGCCACCCTCTGCCGGAAATATGTCCGACCCCCAACAGCCGTCCACCCAGACAGCCGGAAACCCAATGGGCCAGTCAATCCCTGTAAATCCCACCCAGGCCGCCGCACCAATCCCAGACACCTCGCCTCAGGCCCTCGGTCTCGAAGACGAAGGAGACAAGTCTCTCGAGACATCCTCCTCTGGTCTCCGTCGCGTCGTAGAGAAGACTGTAGACAGACTCGGAAGGAGTCGCTCGCTCAACAACAAGTCCCCGTCCAAGCGGATCTTCAGTCTTGGTCGCAACAAAGGAAAGGAATCCGGTCCTTCAGGTACGATCCTAATACTGGCACTCTCGCTTGTCCTAACATCTGGGTGATTGTAGACAGTGCAGAGACACCGGCCCCACCCCGGAGTCGCGATGTACCTGATGACTCCCCCTTTGTCAACCCCTCCTCTCCTCCCGTTGCTATACGCCCGTCGTTGAGCTCATTCCCACTCAACGGATCTGTGAGCGCACTATTCAATTGTCCTAATCACATGGTGAGAGCTAATCACCGGCTTAGATGCGTCTTGGTACCCAAACCTTGATCCAAGCATTGACCGCGATCCCATGGACAGATGATCCTGAAAACGAGGAGGAACCTGCAGGTAATGACAATGACGCCCGCCTTTCCGAGGATGAAGACGATGACAAATTTGGTACGTCCCTCCGGGTCCCTTTCTCCGGTTTGGCTAACCAAATGAAAACCATTATGCACCCATAGATCACCACATGGCGTCCTCGATCCACGCTATCCACCGGCCCGTTGCTCGCTCCCAACGAAGAGTACGCGCGGGTAAGGACAAGAGCCAGATGTCTCAAGAGACCTTCATGTCTGACACGGAAGAGGAGGAGAGACATTATCCTACCATTCTGTCCGAGGAAGAAGATGATTTCGACCCTCCAACGATCCCGACCAACTTGCCTACACCACTCAGGTCCACCCCGTCTATGCCGGCATCTCGGAGGTTAAACAGGCGGTTTAGTACAACCGGCAGCATGGCAACGATTCGCGTAAAACGTAGGGCACAACTTGCGGATAAGTTACGCGATATCTTCGTGCTGGAGGGTATTCATCAAGTCGTTGCTGGTCAGCGCAACCCACTCTCCCACCTCCATGCTGTGCTGATTATTTCTTACTCAGAAATCCCGTGCTGGCTGCTGCGATCAGTGTGTACGTAGTTTCACTTGTCCACCTAAAATTGGCTAAACCATCAAAGTGCTCCAGGGGTACCTATACCTGACAGACACCTACCTTTGTTTCTTTGCCCACATGCCGTCCAGAGAGGTGCGCGGGTCCGTTTTTTCCCTATAAGTCCCACCCTAATTCACACTAGGACCAAATCCTCAAATCCGGCTGGATGAGCAAAAAGGCAGCTAGGACAAGGCGGTGGGTTAGGCACTGGTTCGTCCTGAAGAATGATGTACTTTCTTGGTACCCTTCGTCATCTGTCCGTATCCTTACTCCTCCCCTCTGACAAGAATTCTGAAATACCTTGTACTCCGTATCCAGGACCCATATTTCCCCAACGGGGTGGTTGACCTTCGGTATACCATCTCATGTGAAATCGTCGACTCCAAGAGTTTCAGGTTACGTACGAGCCAGAAGGCGGTCAGACTCAGCACCGATTCGACTGCAAACCGAGACGAGTGGATCAAGGCAATTCGAAAGGTCGTGTTCAAGGCTCAGAATCAGGGCGATTCGGTGAAGGTATGTACCTCCGAGATGACATTTGCTTTATCACTGAGTCGAATAGATCGCGATTCCGTACTCCGCTGTGATGGACATTGAGAAATCATCTGCCCTGGATTTCAGCGAAACGATTGAGGTCAAGGTGGTGGATAAGAACGAGAACTTCTCAACTGTGGATTCCTACTTCTTTGCATACTTCCAAGTGTTGGATGCCGCCTTGGAGCAGATTCGAGATGCGGTTCGGACATATCGCTCGTGCTCAGAGAGCCTTCCAGAGGCCACCGTCATCGACACAACTGGGGCAAAGACCATCGCGGCTTTCCCACCCACACCTCAAATCCAAGATGAAACCCCCCGCCCCGCTCTCACCGGGTTCAAGCTTTCTTCACTTTGGAGACCCTGGTCGGAAACCTCCTCCCCCGGTAGGCCCACTGCCCTCCCTTTAGAGATAGATACAAGCGACGACTTCACGCACGTCACGAGGCGCAAGACGTCCTTTATCCCCTTCACATCTTCCCCCGAACGTTTGACCCCTGGTTTGTCGCCTACTAGGGAGTCTAGCGATTCCCTTGCTCCCGGGGATTCTTCACAGCAGCCCACCCGGATCGTCACGGCAAGCTCTGATCATACCTACCCCCCTTCCAGCTCTGTCGATTTGAGCTCATCTGGATCCAGCCTCTCGACATGGGGTCGGCCGTCCTGGCTCCGCATCTCATCACGAAGGCCATTCTCGATCCAGAGTGGAAACTCAACTGTGATTGCGGAGCACCCTCCTCCAAATCCTGTGACATCGCTGAGCTCTGGCGGGATCGCGGATGCTCTCACTTCGGCGTTAACCAGTGCAGGGAGCAAACTGATGCCGGATTTGGGCTTCAGTGTGTTGGACTCACCGGAGGGACAGGTCGAACAAGAAGTCCAAGACAAGTTTAGGCAAGCCTTCGCTTTCGATGAGAATGAGAAGGTTTTAGGATGTGAGTTATTCTCGATGTTCTCCCATTGGTCAGGGATTTACCGGGCCCGCGTAGATTTCCCGGGTCATCTACTGAGGTTGTTCCCAATTTCTGGGCGACTGTATGTTTCAGAGAACTACTTCTGTTTCAAGTCGAGCGGTCCCTTAGCCCTGCGGACGAAGGTGCGCGTCCCCATGCTTCAAACCCGGACGAGAGCTTACACTCATTCCCAGATGATTCTTCCAATCAGAGATGTTCTGTCTACAGAGAAGTCACGGGCATTCTACTTCAACGGTTACGGATTGGTGGTCATCATTCGTGGTTATGAAGAGTTGTTCTTTGACTTCCCAACGGATGAGAGGCGGAGCAGTTTTGTCAGACTCCTTGAAACTCAAGCCGAAGGTGTTCGCAAACGCCTCTCTGCCGAAGGTGCCCAGCAGAACCAGACCAAGCTTGACGCCCTCTTCCTCGAGGATGTCGATTCACGAACATCCCCAGCGGACGATTCCAGTGAGGAAGATACCGGTCCCGCGGACGAGCACGGCGTGGCATCCCACATGTTCCAATCTACGAGCTCAACGTTCTTGACTTTCAAACCTTCCAAACCGATGCATATCACCTGCCTGACGATCGGGTCGAGAGGAGATGTGCAACCCTACGTCGCCTTGGCTAAGGGACTCATCGCGGATGGACATAAGGTGAGGATTGCGACGCACGGAGAGTTCAAGGAATGGATCGAGTCGGTAAGATTAACTCCACTAGATACTCGTTTCATAGGTTAACATGATACAACAGCACGGGATCGAGTTTGGTTATGTCGGTGGAGACCCTGCCGAGCTGATGAGGATTTGTGTGGAGAACGGCATGTTCACGGTTTCGTTCTTGAAGGAAGGTATCACCAAGGTGAATTGTCCCGATTTCCTGCCCTTCTTTGCTTCCGATACTAAACCAACTTGTCCACGTAGTTCCGCAGCTGGATTGATGACCTGCTCAAGACTTCTTGGGAGGCATGCCAAGGCACAGATCTATTGATCGAGAGCCCAAGCGCCATGGGAGGCATTCACATCGCTGACGCTTTGGAGATTCCGTATTTCCGCGCGTTCACGATGACTTGGACGAGAACGAGGGCATATCCCCACGCTTTTGGCGTCCCAGATCGCAAGGTGCGTGTTTCCAAACTTCGGGGTCAATCGATTGTATTGAGTGTTATCTTTTGCGCGTCATAGATGGGAGGGAATTATAACTACCTCGTAAGGATTTCATCCGTTTTTACGTCAATCGGTTGGATGAGGCTCACACTATTGCAGTCGTACGTACTTTTCGACCAGGTCTTCTGGAGAGGTATCGCCGGCCAGGTCAACAGATGGCGGCGTTCTGTTTTGGGACTCCCAAGCACGAGTTTAGACAAGATGGACCCCAACAAGGTCCCGTTCCTGTACAACTTCAGTTCTATACTCGTCCCCACACCCTTGGATTGGCCGGAGTGGATCAGGGTGACAGGTCCGCCATTGTTTCATCCAATGGGTTGCACTCTAACCTTTCATTTGTGCGCTAGGTTATTGGTTTCTAGATGATGCGGACGTCAGCGCTAAGAAATGGACCCCGCCTTCGGAACTACTGAAGTTCATCGACACTGCTCGTGCAGCAAACAAGAAGATTGTGTATATTGGTTTCGGGTCCATCGTCGTCTCTGACCCGAAGTCCATGACACGATGTGTCGTTGACGCTATCGTTCAGAGTGGTGTATATGCGATCCTGTCGAAGGGCTGGTCCGACAGACTGCAAGTCAAGAGTGCTGGAGAGGTTGCCGAACCTGAGGTCCCGTTACCGAAAGAGATCTTCCAGATCTCGTCTGTTCCTCACGACTGGCTATTCAAGAGGATCGATGCGGCGTGTCACCATGGTGGCGCGGGTACTACCGGAGCCAGCGTACGAGGTAAATCATTGTTGTTGGGCTGTGGCGTGCGCTCTTACACCTCTATACAGCCGGTATACCCACAATCATCAAGCCCTTCTTCGGTGATCAGCACTTCTGGGCTGATCGGGTGGAAGCGTTGGGAATTGGATCGGCCGTTCGGAAATTGACGGTGCAGAGCCTTTCCGATGCTTTGGTAGCTGCCACTACCGACCAGAAACAGGTCCAACGCGCTGCACGGGTTGGCGAGCAAGTGAGATCGGTGGGTGGATAAAGAACCCATCACGTGGGTGGCGCTGATTTATCGACCTCTACAGGAAAGCGGTGTGCGAAACGCCATCGAATCCATCTACCGCGATATGGAATACGCCCGCTCGTTGACCCACAAGCGCCGTGCGGGTCCCACCCCCAATCACAAGGGCGCCGACGACGATACAGAGATCGAGAAGTTGCAACCCAACATCCGGAGGCTTTCGCTCTCGCTGGCCCGGGGTCCGGAGCGACCTCTCACAGGATCATCTGAGGGCTCGGCGACTGGTGCGGCCAGCGAGGATTGGAGCGTCATCTCCGATCCGGAGGATGCCGTCAAACGATCCCCATCTGACAAGAAACAGCAAGGAAGACGCAGGAGCCTAACCAGTGTCATGTTGTCCGCTCTCCCAGATTCCCTAATTCATCTATCCACATCTCCACCTAGATAGATTACTATATCGCTTACTTATGGGATCTCTCAAGTACACGAACCTCGCTTAACGACCCCCTCCCTTTGGCTGTGCAGCATGTATACCTGTATTTTTTTCTTTTATTGGCCCTGACCTGTGTGTTTTAGGTACCATCCGCGTTTTACTGAGCGACGACATGTTTTTTGTACTTAGAGAACCGTACCACAGCGTCCTGGAACTGAGTAGACTATTTATTCAGTGAGGTATAGATTTTCCGTCTCTCTTGTTTTCAACGGTGCGGTTCCCTTGAGGTTGGCGTGGTTAACTCGAAAAAGCCCACGGTGCATGCGTGCATCGTTTCGGTAGAGATAGTATGAAGCTGAATGTGTGATAGCAATGTCGAAACTGGTACTAGAGGTACACCCTGAAGCCGGGGGAACTATCGAGACTCATAGATCATAGCACGAACCCACACAGCACCGCATAAGCTCACTTGGTCATATTGTACAACCCATCTTTATCGCCGCTCTCATCGACAAGCGATTTGAGCTTTCCTCCCTCGATCTCGAGGAGCTCACTGGGCTTGCCGAACTCGACAATCTTTCCGGCGTCAAGAACCATAATCTTGTCTGCATCCATCTGAAAATATTACGTATCAGCACAGGGAATGACTTGTCAGGTAGGTTCGTTCGTACAACGGTCTGAAGTCTGTGGGCGATCGTGAACAACGTCACGCCGGGCCCCAGGCCGTGACGGAGAGAAGATTGAATGACAGTGTCGGTTTCATAGTCGATGGCAGAAGTGGCTGCAATAGAGGCTTTCAGCAAGTGCGCGACACAGCTAGCCCGCTGTAACCGACCTTCATCCAGAATTAGGAGCTTACTACGACGAACAATCGCCCGAGCAATTGCCAAGATTTGACGCTGGCCAATTGACAGGTTTCCACCACCGCTCGAAATGGGAGTCTCGAGAGTGATCCTTCCTTCATCATCTTCGTTCTGGACGGAGAACAAACCGGCAGAGCGGAGAGCGTCGTTGAGTGTAGCGTCGTCGTGTTGATCGAATGGATCCAGATTTCCTCTGAGAGTGTCAGACAGCAACTCGGGGACTTGAGGAATGATGGTGATGTTCGTCCTGAGAGCCTCAAGGTTGATCTTGTTCGTGTTCATGCCGTCGAAGTAGACGGCACCCTCCGTGAGGATACACCTGAGCAGTGCCAGGGTCAAGGAGCTCTTTCCGCTACCGGTGCGACCGACAACGCCAACGCGTTCTCCAGATGCGATTCGGAAATTGAGGTTGTGGAGGACTTCTGGGCCATCAGGACTGTACTTAGCGGATAGACCCTCCACGACCACTTCTCCACTGGCTGGCCAGTAAGCAGGAGGAGCACCGTCAGGTGTAGCTTTTGGCTCTTGCTCAATATCAACGTAGCCCTGAATGCGTTCCAAGCTGACGAGAGCGTCAGAAACATCACCATAGCTTAATGTGCTATACCCACCTATTTCCGCTAACCTCAAACTCGTTCAGAATTCGGACCCACCACAAGATCATGCTGCTGAAGCCAACGGCCATGTTCAAGGAGAAACCGATCGCAGCCGCGTAACCTGGGCGATGAATGGCACCAGTTCCATAGACAAGGTATGCAGCCAAGCCTGACGAGAACAAAGCACCGATGGCGTCTATACGGATGGAAATCCACCTGTTCAAGTTGTAGAATGTCCTTGCGGGTCGCGAGAATTTGTCGATCCGATCGAGTGACTCCTGTTTGAACATGTCCTGGGCGGAGTATGCGCGGATAGAAACTGTAGGATCATTAGGGTACAAATATCAACCACCACCTGCGGGACAACACACCGATTCCAGCGATTGCAGCCCCGAAGTGAGACAGTACAGGGGAACGAGCGTTGCTCATCTCGCGCTTGACTGACAGTTGGGCCTTGATATACATCTGACCAGCCCATCCACCGATGAGGAAGGCGGCGACACCAGGAAGGGTGAAGATTGGAGAGAAGACGATGACAGCCCCGAACTTGATTAGCATAGACAAGCTGATCTCGAGCAAGGCGGACAGGTTACGGGCAATGGGACCATCCACTGAGCGCAGAGTTAATAGACAGTTTACACGGACAGAACCAACGCGACGAACCTGCTTGCATATCCTGAGTGCAGCGGGCGATCACACGAGCTGCAGGGGTCGAATCAAGCCACCTGAGGGTTGTTCCGAGCACTGATGAGATCAGTTTACGGTGGATGGCCCTAGATGCTCTCAAGGATCCGAAGGTGAAGATCGAGGTCGCCGCGGCGTACAGCACCGAAGCACCAGTGAGCAGTATGCAGTACATCAGGAGGTATTTGACGGAAGAGACCTCGGAAGCATTGTGGTTGTCGTATTGAGCGGACCAGAAACCTGTGCCGTCATCAATATCGCCATAAGCAAACGAACGGTAAGAACTTACCCAAGTACCAGGTTTGGACGACAAGTGAAACCTCTGTCAGTCCCAAGCTAACGACGACGACGAACCAGAAGACCAGTGGATAAGAACCTCCCATTCCGATGAAGAATAGTTTCACTGTGATCTGTCAGCGATGTTTCGAATGAAGGGTGGGGAACTCACAGGCCGACCAACTGACGTGCCCTTCTGCGACTTCCTCGGCGACCATAAGCCTTCCTGATTTGTCCTCGGGAATCCCTAGGGCCCCTCCGTCTACCATCTCTTCGACCTTGTGCAACACCGCTTCCTTGGCCTTGAGTTCCTTCGCGAGAACCCCGCCAGTGGCGAGGGCCTTGGACATTGTTCCTTGGCTGAGTACACGACCGTCAGATCCGAGGGACACAACGAAATCGGCAATAGGGCTAGTCATAGCCACGTTGTGAGTCTACGATGAGTCGTTAGTCCCTGGTCCACATCAATCGGCGCGGGTACTAACAACTAGCAACACCGTGCGCCCGCGGACAAGGTCCCCCTGCAAGCACTTGTCGACAACCCAACGAGCGGTGTGGACATCCAACGCGGCCAACACATCATCCAAGATCAAGATCTGGGCCTGGGAATAAATCGCCCTCGCGAGGGTAATGCGTGCCTTCTGTCCGCCACTCAGCGTCAGACCCTTCTCGCCGACCTCGGTCTCGTCACCAGCATTGAAGAGGGTCAAGTCACTGCTCAAGCCGCACTGGTAGATGACATTCTTGTACCGTTGTTCGTCGTACGGTGATCCAAACAGGATGTTGTTCCTGATGGTCTCGTTCTGGACCCAAGACTCCTGAGCAGCGTACGCGACACCTCCAGCCCTTGGCAAGTTGCACCATGAATCCGGTCCCGCAGGGGTATAATGAAGCTCCCCAAGTAACGCCATCAATAAGGAGGTCTTTCCACAACCAGTCGGACCGACGATCAAGTTTATTTTCTCCCTCCTGAAAATCACTTCGTCATTAATCCGGAGGGTGAAATTGCGACGGGAACCTCCGGGAGTGACGGTTCCGGTGGGTTCGCTGGTCCAAGTGAAGGAAGCGTTGCGGATACCGATGGGGTCTGTATTTGCTTTGACGTTGTCGGCGATGGTGGTGTCCTTGGGGTTCGGATCAAACTCGTCGAGGAGTTCGGTCTTGCGAAGGAAGTCGTTAAGACGATCGAGAGAGACCTTAGCTTGGACCATCATGGGAATGCCGCCAAAGATCATCCACATCTGGTCACGCAGCATGTCGAACACTGGGATAAACAGGTGAGCCTGGTCTCGGTTCACGGCGTGTGACTGATCGTACCAGACATTGCAGAGAAGACCTTAGCAGCGGTAAGCTGTTTCTTCATGACAACGGTCTGTGTGGGATAGGTAAGTGATTCTTCTGGTGGGATACGGAGAGCAGCTCACGTAGCAAGCAAAAGAAACGATCATAGTGATGACAGGAATAGTGAAGCTGTGGAAGAGGGTCAGTGATGAAACGAATCGGAAAATTTCTGCGCCAGACTCACTTGACCATCCCATTCATGATTTCGAGGAAGAGGCGTTTCTTCTGATAGTACAACTCTTCCTCACGTTTCTGCGCAATCTTCTCGTCCATTTTCTCCTCCCAACCGAAGAGCTTGACCATACGGATGACATTCATGACCTCGGTGACGATTTGCACACGTGAATCAGTCATCTTCATTTTTTCGGTTTGAATAGTCTGCATTTTTGCGGCGAAGTATCCCGGGACGGGAAAAAGGGCAACCATAGCCACCATTCCAACGACAGCACTGGAAAATGGGACAGATAGAATCGAACACGTAAGCCTGGACTCTGGAGCCCATAAAACCTATCGACGTACCTCCAGCCCAGTATGGTGTACAGGAATGCGATACAAAGGATGATCTGAATAGGGCAAGCGACGGCGATCATGAGGAAATCCCTTCCGTCGACGATATTGTTCAAGTCGGTGGAGACAAGGTTATTGATCTTCCCGACAAGGTTTCCGCCCTTCTCTCCGGCTGGCTTCTTCTCCTCTCCCTTAATGCTCGTCTTGTCCGCTTCCGATGAGGTGGCTTCCGAGGCGAGGGTTGTAGAGGTGCCTTCGGTAACCTCGGTTCCATCGGGTGAACGACAGGAAGCGGACTCGGCAACTGAAGCAGTGTCTGGGGTCGGGGCATTGGTTGAAGGCTGGCTTGGGGAGGGCGAGGATCCGGAGGGTGAGGATTTCATTCGGATACGCAAGGCGTGTTCAAACACGAGTTGGGTGATCATCCCTTGGCCTTGTGTAAGCAGTCTAGTCTGCGGAAAATTAATGTTGTAATCCACTTGGCGCCGTCGAAGATGCTCACCGTGATGAAAATGTACCTGGTGGATAACCTTCAATTAGCGGCCATGTAAGTGGGAGCTGATCGGTACAAACCATTGGAAAATCATGGAGCTCAAGAACGGCCCAACAAACAAAAGTGCGATCCACACCAATGGACGAATGAGAGCCCCCTTGCCCTCAGTTCCAAGGTGGCTGTAAATTAAAACCCGTTATTGAGAATTTTATCACGTATAACTCGGCTACCTACGTGAGAAGGCGGTTTATGGCGACCGGGTTTATGAATCCGACGAACGTCTGTAAGGGGTGGTTGAAGAGATGGTATTCAAATGTGTGTGAGTAAGCTCACCCTGAAAGTCATGAGGAAGGCGAGCGTAATGTACTCCTTGCGGAACACTTTCATAAGGCCCCAAAACATATGGTTCTTCACAGTCCCAGAGAGGGGATCCAAGTACTAAAATATGGGGGATCAGCACAATTTTCGGGTTAACGACAAATGGACCGACAGGGAAACTCTTCTGAATTACGTGAGGTGCCCAATCGTAGTCGGCGAGGGGAGGACATTCCTCAAGAGGCAGGTGGGGCACCTTGGAGGCCTTGATGATGAGAGGGTCCAGGAAAGTGAAGAGCGAGAACGAAAGCCACGAAGCGGTCTGCTCTGGATTAGGCTCAATCGCGGGATTCTGGTATCGTATTAGAATCACGCCTGACGTAAAACAACTCAATGGTCGCCAATTCTTACCTTCGGATCGAACGGAACGTATTGACTGGGGACGATGATTGGGATGATGGTTGCGGCGAATGTAAGGACGCCGACTTTGCTCCACAGAAGCCATCCCTCTTCGATGTCAATAGGTGACAGGGTGAACGTGGCCAACGGATACAAGTCCCGGTATGCAAAGACAACCCAGGTACCGAAGAGGACCCAGACAAGATGAGTGTTGGCCAGGTTAGCAGTCCTTGGCCGGGCAGAGACAGCAATGATAGAGAGAATGGCAGCGTAAACCTGTGGAATTTAGCAAGCACTGGGGTGGTTGTACCTTGGTAGCTCACATAGGTGATCGAAACTGCGAGATCAAGCCGTTCCCAGTACGTGAGGGTGTTCCCGCCACGATGGTGCTTGTGCTTTTTACCCCAGTGTTTCCCCCTGGTTGTGATGTGGAGAGACGGAGCCTCGTCGAGAACGAAAGTCGCTGCACTGAGACAGACGAGGGTGAAGACGGAGAGAAGTCGGAGAACCCTGCAAACGAATATATGCACACCACCGAGAGACTTCACGTGGTGACGAATCTCGGCGAAGAATCCGTTGGGGTCCGTTGCAACATTTGGTTCTGGTGGCCCCCCCTCTTCAATGGGATTTTTGGTGAAGCGTGCCCACAGATTTTTGACAAATTTGCGGGCAGAGATGTAGTGAATGGCAATGACAAGAAGTGATGCTGCTGCGAAGAGTGGGGGTAGCATGAGGGAGTTCTTCCATATGCTGGACAAGTAGATGAGTGGATGACTCCCGATGGTTAATTACAATGATGAGACGCGTACGAATGCTCCTTGAAGGCGAATACGGAGGAGTAGCCCTGTACGACAACCTGTGAAGACCGGTATATAGACGGCGACAAGCCATCGAAGGACAAGTCGGGTATGCGCATGTTAGAGAGGCCTGCTGAGTGGTGGCCGAAGGAGAAGCAAGGAAGACGAGGTCACTGGGGTCCGGTTCTTATGTAAAATCTATCTTCGCAAATTTTCGTGGCAGTATTCAATCTCATCAATCAAGGTGTGGGGATGCCTTCGGTCGGAAGAGGGGAGTCGTGTGAGAGCGTTAAGACCACTTTGTGGTGGGATGGGATGATTCTGCTACGGGGCCTGCTGCCTCATCGAAAGGGCGTGTAGAGCAATATTACATCACGTGTCGCGCCGGATGCCTCACGTTACACGTGACTGGGGCAACCGACAACCAGAGGCGGCCATTAGGGAGAAGCAGTGCAAAGCAAACGACAACCACAACAACTTGAACAACCGATGTCCTCAAACCAAGGTCACGGCGAAAGCCCTCCAAGTGCGCGGCCATCCATGTCAGCCCCTCCAGAGCAAGGCCCATTCGCCCTATTCGATCTGTATCTCAGGATACTATCGGATTCTTATCTCACCTTCCTACAAGAGAGGTTTGTGCACAACTGTTCTCTGCCCCTTGTTTAACTCTCCCCTCACATTCATTTTCTGTCTGCAGGAGGAAGATTGAAGAAGACTAGTCAGTTTATCCGATCTCCGTCCTCCCCCTTTGTTCCCCGCTGATCACCCTCCACAGTCATGAATCACTCGTTGAACTCCACCGTAAGACCCTCAACGTAGATCATTTCTTCGATGCTCGTCTCGAGACCACAACGTTGAGATCCGCCTGGTCGGAGGTCAGAGATAATGTTGAGAGGGAAGCCCAAACCCGTCGGGCTTTCATGGATTCCATGACTCATGAGGTCATCAATCCTCTCATTTCCTTCAAGGTCGGTTTTTCTTTCCCAACCTGCGCCCCTATCCGTAAATCCCGACCGGAGCCGTCCAGGAGACCCAAGATCGGATTCGCAAGCGGATCCGAAACCACATGAAAGAATCGATCCAAGCTCACAACGATTACGCCGAAAACGTGTTGCCGAAGCTCAAACGTGCCTACCTTAAGAAATGTCAAGACGTGGAGGTGAAAATCTCGCGTGCCCCTGTCCTCGTGGTTCGCTCATCATTGACCAACTTCCAGGATCACAAATCTGTCGCCCTCTCGGCAGCATCTCATGCAAAACCTGACCTCCGCCACACCGACGCTCAGGGTCAACATTACCGCGACCCCGCAACGAAACCAATCGTCACCTCACCACAGGCTCTGAGGCCGCTCGAGCGTCGTGCCTCAATGAGCACAATCACAACCCGCCCGAGATCTCCCCCTTCAACCACACTCTCGGATATTGCCTCACAGGGTCAGTTTCATCCCATTCATTCCCTGTTAACGCCTAACGCATCCCTTAGGCAAGAAACAGTTGAATCAGCTCATAACATTTTTGGATAAGGGAGGCGCGAAGGAAGGCCTTAGGGGCGGCGTGGACAAGGACCCGCTCCGCTCGGTCCGGGCGAAGCGGGAAGCCGACGAGACAGGCAAGGGGAACTTTCCCTCTTCCACATGCGGCCGTCTCATTCCTGACAGATGTTCAATATCGAAATGCTGTGCATTGGTGCGAAACTCTCCGACTAAACCGAGAGAAGACGGTGCAAGCAGGGTACCACGTAGGTGTCCATTAGCGAGCGGAGTGCAAATTGTCGATCTAACCCCCTGCAAGAGCTTGGAAACCTTTATCGGTGAATCCTCGGAGACGATTAAGAAGGTGATGAGTAGATATGCAGATAATCTGGCGTGGGTGAAAGTTACCGCTTCGAACTTTCACGTCTGATCAAACATCCTACAGCGCCTTGTTCTCGACTAACCTGCAACTCGCTAGCCACGGCGCCCAACAAGTCGAGAAAGTATCCACTGGACAAGACATGAAAGGGGTACATGCATACATTGAACAATCCCTCGCATCGTCGATTCCCACACCCATTCAATATCACAACTTCTATGTAGGGGAGTGCAAGGACTTGATCTTTGGTTTCAGTCTCCAAGATTACGCAACCTCAAGGGACCTACCAGAGGGCGAAATACCAAAGATCGTGAGGATCTCCATTGAAGAGGTCGATAAGAGGGGTCTCGACGCCGAGGGTGTCTACCGGGTAAGCCCCTCTCGCGATATCGTCTCCTTCACGCCTGTCCTTACCAGGAGACCAGGTACCCGGCAGAGTTGCCTCTGTTAACGAAGTAAGTTCGGGTAGAGTTGAGAGCCCAGAAGGTTGTACTCACCCCTTACAGCTCAGACACAGGATCGAGAGGAACGAGGAGGCGTTTCGTTTCAACCCCACCGATGACATATACGTCATCGCTTCATTACTCAAGGTTTGCCTGCAATTCGTATACCTAACCTCGGTTTTGTTGACATAGGTTTAGATGTATCTACGAGAGCTTCCTGAGCCATTGTTCAAGTTCTCTTTGGAAGACAGAATTCAGCATACTATCGACTTTGGTTAGAATTTACTACCTCCAGTCGCGGACCTGTCCCTAACTGAGGTCCCCTCAGAGAAACACTTCACTTCAGATTTCCAACTTGTTCGCGCGAAGATTCGGCGTCTCCCACCCATCCACAGATGTACTTTGAAGGCTGTCCTATTGCACCTTAACCGCGTCGCATCACACCGCGAGAGGAACAAGATGGATACCAGGAACCTTGCAATCGTATTCGGTATTTTCGGCAACGATGACGAGCCTAAGGGCGGTGATTTATTGAGCCTCCAGAGTCACAACGTGAGTTAATTCTCGCACGAGACTTCTCCAGGCGCTGAAGTTTGGCCTGCCGGTATAGGATACCTTTATGGAAGCCCTAATCGTCCATTCCCCAACGCTGTTCGATGACCAAAGTAATCTGGCATCTTACGCGTCATCTCCCCCGCTACCCCCCGCTCCTCTTGGAGAGATCCCGCCTCCGTTTGCCTATGGTTCGGCCCACACCAAGGTCTCAGGGTACGGTCCTCAGCAGCCGCTTCCGCAGGCCCCGACCCCGCAAACATCGACCAGTGACGACTTCACCCCACAATTCCCCCCTCGACCGCCTGCAAGCATCCACCCGTCATCACGAGGGAATAGCGGTAGCACGAACGGGCTCTCTAACACGTCTTCCACCTGGACTGATGCAGAGACCAATCATACGAGTCCAACCACGTTCACCTCGGCGCCGCCGTTACCCCTTCGCGCTGGCAGACAGGGCGCCCTGACACCTATTCAGGGTTTGAGAGGGACGAAGGGACTAGACTTTTCGCACCAGGAGATTGGTGAGGGAGACCGGACCGGGTCCAGTCCTACATCCCCTCCGTTGAGCGACCCACCACCAACATCTCCGCCATCCGCGTTTAAGTCTCCACAGATGCCGCCCCCACCCCCGCCCTCTGCTTTTCATCAGTCTGCTCTTGCACTACAGCAGCAACAACAGCAAGTCGCTTTGTCGCACCAGCGACCAGCATTATCCCAAATCCAGATCCAGGAACAGCCCCAACCGAAGGAACAACCTCCACCTTCCTTACCGACAATCGAAGGATCGGCGATTGGGGACTTTGAGCCGATCGGCGGCCCCTTCGAATCATTTTCGAGCTCAAAGGTGGACGATGGCCACTCGACAGACCACACGAACTCCATCACACCTGATGCACCGACAGGACCAACTCCGCAACCGGTGACATCTCAGCCCCTCACTCAACAAGAGCCTCAGGCGCCTGCGCAGTTGCGAACCCAATCTCAGGTGCCTATAAAAGGTGCTCAAGTTCAGGAACAGAGTCGCCCGTCCCCTGCCCACTCCCTCCGTCAGCCGGACGAGATCCCACAAGGCAGACGCGAGTCACAGGATCTCCCACCTTCTCAATTTCAATAGGCCAATTGGCCCCTCCTCTGTTTGTGTATGTACATTTGTGTGCATGTTACTACGGTCTGTGTTCGGTTTTCCTACTCGTCCTACAGGTATATATGTTTTCTCGTCTTGGTTTCCATTCTTTCCATCTTCAGTGCAGTCTTGAACTTTTTTGTGACCTTTGGTGCGTGACTATTTGGTGAAACATGTATATCGGGACCCCCTGCACGAGAACGTGCTCGCTGACCACGTATGCGAGATAGTACATTATGTGATCCAGGTAAACAAGAATTGTGCGGAGAGGATATAACTACAATATGAGATATGATGTAGAGATGTCGAATATCTACCGGGAGGTTAATGTCGGCGAAATCCGTTAGCTGACGCCTTGAAAGTAGGAACGGACGGCTTCATCCGCGTCCATCTCGTTTTCAAACTCCTGTTGTTGTTGTTCTTGACGGAGATTCCGCTCGTGCCATTCTACAACAACCGGGTGCGCGATCACTCTGTGAATACGTAGGCAAACGTCAGACGAGCCACCTCAAGGATGGCGCGGGGATTTGCGTACCTTGATGGATCGAAATTGAGAACCTGAAGTGTATCGAGAGATGTCGCTCGAGAGAGCCCGACGTACGCCTGGCCCTTCTCAAATGTCCGGGCGAGATCAATCCGTACACGCTGCAGCGTTTGGCCTTGTGACTTGTGGATACTTATGGCCCACGCTAAGATGAGCGGTACCTTGACAACACTCCCAATTCAGACCTGTATGAGGATCACCATAGAAAAGTCGGTCACCTGTCCCCTTGTGGCTTCTACTTCCCCGTGTACGTTCTCAACCGTGAATTCGACGGGGACCATCATCATCTCCCGGCCGCTGGCCCAGCGAACGACTGGCCAGAGATGCGAGCTATCCAACATATGGCGAGGAATATCTGATTCTCGGTTGTATACTCTTGCCGCATCGGCCCGCATTTCGTTGGTGGGGTCTATGAGCCCTATATCCGTGTTGCCGTTGATGGCCTCACGTGCAGTAGAGAAGTCGATAACTTGACCGATGGACCCATTGACCAACTCTCCTTGAACGAGGTTCTAAAATTTCCCTTCATCAGCTTCTGGTCAGTGGGTGACCCGAGGAAGCAGCTACCTTGATGAGCATGACCTGACAACCGACCTGGAGGGAGATTGGTGGATAGTTGCCCCATAGACGAGAGCTTGTCTCACCTTCAGCCTGATGATTTCCGGGGCAATGTCCCTGTTGAGCAATTTTATCGCAACCCTGATGTCCACCGGCTCCGTTCTGTCATTGATACCAGCTGTGTCATGGGACTTATACGTCCTCGTGGGCCCTGTGAGTCTATTCATCCGCCGGTGGTTCTCTGCGGTAACCTCCCGCTTCGTTGGAAACCTCAACTACCTTCAGCACCTACCCTAACCGAGAAGATGTATTGACTTACAGATCCGTTGGCTCGATACCATCAGGGTAGAGGACGTCTCTCGACAACTGGTTCATCCGTTCCGTCATTTCTGGAGTTACGATCCCCCTTCGCATCAAGTTGAGCATGTCGACAAACTCTGTAGGCGAGTTAGTGACACGAGGGTTAGATGCCATCTTCCTTACCTTGGTTGTCTTGACGGAAGACTCGGTGAAGGGTAACAGGCAACCCGAAACACCGAGACCACGAGCGTGCCTGAAAGGCAAAAAAGACGCGCGAGTGGTTTTCCGGAACGGGAGGTAACTGGAAGAAGTCTCCGCAAACGACAAGCTTTACAAACAACGTTCAATGGGAGGGTGAAAACCCAACTACCAGAAGATTACCTGTATCCCTCCAAAAGGACCATCATCCTCCCGAACTTGCCGAGCAATGTGTTCCTTTGATTCAAGGATGAGAACAGGGCGATATAGCTCACTAGTGTAAATACTTACGAGTTTGTCAAAGAACGCGGCATCGATCATAGATACTTGTGGCCGGTCAACCAACACGAAGAACAACATGAGATCTGGTACTAACTCTCGTCAATCAGGAGTATCTCGGTGCGCGTCCAATGCTCAGCAGCGTTATCTCCTCTGCGAATCTGCCTGATGTAAACGGAGGCAGGTTTCTTGCAAAGACCGCACCCAGCCCAAGAATGGAGAGTCGTGCCCTTGATGTTTACCGCAGCCATCCCAGTTGATGCCGTCACCGAAATGACACGACGGGCACGCACGGCCCACCGAATAATTTCCCTAATCAGCACCGATTTCCCAGTACCTTGTGCATCACTCTTGAGCGAGACCAGGAATAAACGATTGCCATATCCTAACTCACCTGCTGGTCCAGTGAAGAATACATTCTCTCCCTGCGCGACTTTGGTCAAAACCAGCTCCTGTTCAGGAGAGAGTTGCATTGGCGGTGGCTCCAATGGTTCTTCCACGACGCTCGTCTGAGAAAGCGTGGTGGCGTCGGATGATTGAGTAGGGGTCAGTGTTGGGAGTTGTGTAGGATAACCCTGCGAAGGAAGTTGTTGCGTACTGGGGCCTATCCAACGCGTTCAGGAATGAATCATAGGAGGAAGGGGTCGAGATCGCGAAACTCACCGGGCTCAGGGGCGTGTAGCCATTGTTGGGCGAGAGTTATAGAACGAAAGGATTTAAAGGTTGCACCGGGGCGGTCCCTCGCCTGTTACAGGAAACTGACTCGGATCAGGTCCTGAGTGGAATCCACACCTTTGTCCCCACCTGAATCTGGAACTAGATGTGACCGGCGATGGCGTGTCAGTAGGACAGCTCGTTTGTCTCGGCTGAAATAGCGCGTACATCTTCCCAAGACGTGCATACGGTATTTCCGTCGCGGCCATCCTTGACTGCATAGTACACGAAGCGAAGTTGGGATTGGGGCATAGGTTGTGTTGAGGATTCGAAATTCTCATCACGTGCCCGAACGCGCTCATTGATCGCAACAGGGTCCGAGTCAAAATCGTAGTTGGCCAAAGGATCACCGATCCTACTTTCAGTCAGAATCTACAAAGATGTAGCCTGTAACCGCCTGTTCGTTATCCATTTCCTCGGCGAAAGCCCGCGCTTCCCTATCTCGCTCAGCATTTTGTTCGTGCCAATTTAGAACTGTTTCATGGACCATCACCCTAGACACGGCATAAACCAGGGAACGAAACCGATTCTTTGAGCGAGCCTACCTGGATGGATCGAAATTCAAGACCTGTAACGTTTTTAATGATGTGGCTCGAGAAAGGGCAACGTATGCTGTGGGATTGTGGGTTAATGCGAGCTGCCCAAAAATGGGCGAAGTCACTGACCCTGCCCCTTCTCAAAAATTCTTCCGAGGTTAACCCGGACTCTCTGCAGAGTCTGCCCTTGAGATTTGTGGATGCTGATCGCCCAAGCCAATATCAGTGGTACTTGCAATCGGAGGGCCTGCATCATGCCGTTGACGTTTTCAATCGTGAACTCGTGCGGAGGTATAAGCCTCTTCCGGCCACCCGGGAATTCAACAACTGGCCACTTGGTTGGGTTGTACCATAAGTGATCCGCTATCCGTACCTCTCCGGTTCTCGAGTTTGTCTCTTTGTCCCTTGGGGATAGGGATACTTCAATATGGTGTACCTCCTTCGCCTCGCGGCAAGTAAGAAAATCGGTGATCTTTCCCACCGAACCGTTGACGAGCACTCCTTGCTCAGCGTTCTGTCAGAACGTAAGAATGCATGTTACATATACGGTGTGCTTCCGCACCTTGATCAGCATCACTTGTGCACCGACCTGAAGTTGGTGATGTGGGACCGTTCGGAAAGGTATCAAGGAGAGTTGGACTCCTTACCTTCAACGTCATGGTTTCTGGTGCCAGCACGCATCTGTCCAACTGCGCCTTAGCTTGCTGAGGAGTGACGGATTGATCCTTGTCGTCCTTCCCGGCGTGATCGGTAGACCGGAAAGTGTGCGCCGGGTCACTCAGTTTGGCCAACCTGCTCTCATTCGCGAATTGAACTTCCCTCTTTGTGGGGAACCTGCGAAACCAGTAATCAGGAAAGCGTCTCCCCGAGGACGTTGCCGGGACCTACAATTCTGTTGGTTCCACCAAGTCTGTATACTCGACTTGCCTTGACAACGCAGCCAAACGGGATTTGTTTTGTTCACTCAATTTTCCGAACCGCATCTCGTTAAGCAGGTCTACAAATGCTGAAACGACTGGTGAGCATCCGCTGGTGATCGAGGAGGTGGTAAAGCGTACACTGTTCTGTCTGGCGGAACACGCGGGTCAATGCCGTGATAGAATCAATGCACCTGCTCCACGATTGCGCTTGGAAAGCAAATCGCACATTCTTGGAGTTAAGTTCAACTGGCGGAAGTTGGAAAAAATCTCCAGAGAGTACGAGCTTCAAATCCATGAGTTCGTTGCACCCAACTCGACGAAGATAGGGATGACTGACTTGAATTCCACCGAACGGGCGGTCATTTTTTCTGACCCCGCGGGCTACGCATTCCTAACGAGAAATATTGAGCGTGCAGGAAGAAACGGTGACGAGGCGGATACGTACGAGTTTGTCAAATAAAGCGGCGTCGATCATAGATACTGTCCATGTTGTCAGCAGGTATACTTGAACCATCGAAACCGCACACATTACTTTCGTCGATTATGAGCGTTTCTGCGTCCCTCCAGCGGTCACGGACCTTCGACCAGTGTCCGCTCCCAAATGTGATCGAATCCACATACTGCTTTACATCCCCATTACCGAGCCCGATACCGGCCCAGGAGTGCAGCGTGACACCACCGATATTAACAGCAGCCATACCAGTTGAGGCAGTGACCGCTACATCGGTATCCCGACGTCCGCGAGCCCAGCCTATGATCTGCCTCAATAACACGGACTTCCCCGTTCCTGCGACATGAGAATTGAATGCATCCGGTATTATCGTGGGACATACCGGCAGAGCCTGTGAAGAACACGTTCCCTCCGGACTTGACCATATTCAGGACGTGCGTTTGTTCCGGGGATAGTGTAACCCCCGACTCCACCGTCACTGGGGGTTTCTCGGCCTGGCTAGATGACGGTTCATTGGGTGCAGGGGGTTCCGAAGCAGTGGGGGTAGTGATGTCATTAGAATCAAGTGGTAAAATTGGTGCTAGGAGGTCCGTTGAGCATTTAACTCAGGTGTGAGGGCTCGGCGTACTGGAACCGGGAGTCTTTATCCATTCTTGCGCTTCTGCTAAACTACGAAAGGCCTTGTACTTGTTACCGGGATACCTTTTGACCTGTAAAGCGGTATCACCATTCATGGGTTCCGCATGCGTTCCAGAGCGACAATCACCTGCTGAAGGCACTGATGCAACATGATTGGTCGCTGTGCGAAGTTACGGCCAAAGAATTGTCAGCGTACCTCGTCCCATGTGTTGTAGATCTTTGGGCCGCCTCTGCCGACCTTCACCGCATAATACTTTTCCTTGGATTTAGGCATGGTGGGAGGTGTGTCAGAGGTGGCGGACTCCGCCAGACGACGCGGTGAAATGGCTCACGTGATGGGAAATTCGGGGATAGGTCGAATTCGGAGTGATATTAGGATTCCATCCAGTTCAACGACAGCACCACCCTTCGATCATCCCACAGGATGACTGAGCCGTCTATATCCACGTCTACCTCCGAAACCGGAGAAGTGGCAGCGGCCTTGGACACACTTACTCGACGAGACGAGAAGTCTGCGCCAGCGCAAGAGCCAAAGCGGCCAGAACCAACAATACCCTATTCGTGGCGGACCTTTCAGCCACCAATCGGTTTCGAATATATAACGGACTGCGACAGGGCCGACGAGCTCCTCGCAGTTCTGGAGCCTTGCGAATTTGGTTTCGATGTCGAATGGAAACCAGTGTTTATAAAGGGGCAACCTGAGAACAAGGTTGCTCTCATCCAACTGGCCAATAACGAGGTTATATATTTGCTGCAAGTTAGCGCGATGAAGAGTAAATTCTAATAATCATTTATATGACCGTTTGCGTGGGCTGAACCAGATACGGTCCAGGATTTCCAGAGAGCCTTCGAGTTATCCTCGAGAGTGCGACATATACGAAGGCGGGCGTTGGGATACAGGGTGGGTACCGTCTGCTTGCGTGTAATTTTGACCACGATTGACTGATGGATATCCTGCACTTTGTCTCAAGATGACGCAAAGAAGGTCTACAGGGATTGTGGCGTGTCAATGAGAAGCTGCATTGACCTTTCTTTGTTGGCCCGTTCGGTAGACTCAAGATGGAAGGGGAGATACACCAACCCCATTGGACTGGCAAACTTGGTTGCCACCTACGAATTTCTTGCGCTCGGCAAAGGCAAGATAACGCGCAGTAACTGGGAGGCCCAGCTGTCTCTCAACCAACAGGAATGTGAGTACGATACCCGGATAAGGCGTTGGGCGCGGTGACGAGTGTGTTTCACGACTTAGACGCCGCGAACGATGGACATTCCGGATTCACCATTTATTCACGCTTGATCAAGATGGCTGGCACAATGGTTAACCCACCCGGAGAGTCTTGCTATTCGTTCGGTATAAGCAGAGGATCCCTATGCGATCCATTCGGACGCGCGTGGCATCCGCTCAACCCCGACTACGACCCTGGGCCACCACCTCCACCAAAACCGCCGAAGGAGAAGAAGGAAGGAGGTACTGAGAAACCGCGGGTTTCAGGTTCCAAGCAACCCCAACAGCTGGGTAGACACCACCAACCACACGGCGAAGGGTTAGACCACGTACCGCACCGGTTGGGTGAGGCTGTTCCTGGATCGAATTCTGGACAGATGAACAGACGGCAGCGACCCACTGGGGATAGAGCGGAGGCGAGCGGAGGACAGGGACGCAGATATACAGGACCCGGGCCCATTCGACAACTTCGTGGGAGAGGGCGAGGACGTGGTGGTGGCAGCAGGACTGGAATATTCGATGGGTGCGTTCACGGATTGCTCCGTACGTTGAGACGTCTATAATGTAATGATTGAGTGATTCCAGGACAGGGCCGTGGATCGCGGAAGATTAGACGCTATAGATTGCTACAGATCTTAACATCTGCACGTTCGCACACGAGGGTGGCGCGTCCACCATGCCTATGTTCCCGTAGCTGGCCAGGTAGAATCGATACAGGTTATTTTGAGTCACCCGGTTGCGAGTCTGACCAAAGCCGGCCCCATGCGATTGGCGATCACTGTCACCGGTCTGCCAAATGATGAGTACCCGACCCTTGGCACTGCCTCAGTACGCTTGAGAGATATTTGGATAAAAAAAATGCCAACACCGGTTTCAACGGGACTTGATACGACTCGGCGAAAGCGTTTCCCATGCTAGCTTGAAATTGAATGTTGCACAGTCGGCGCGTGCCTCGATGTCCGTCCACATCTCCCCGCCCAATCCCCCAGTCGCAACGCGATGTCTTCTTAGCGGATTGTGTGGACTCTCGATGCGGGCCTAACTGCCACGTGAGGCTTGGCTGTTCGGTCACAATGATTGCGGCTGAGTTTCATCGACATCCCTCACAGCGATGGGCAGTGCAGCACCCACGACGATGACACCAAACTAGGCGCCACCAATCGGACTGGCCTCGGCCTCTTCCGATTTGGTGATCGACCTTCAGTCACAGCCGACACTTGGTCGCTCCAGTGTTATAAAAAGCTCCCCCACCTTCTCCCCCTCACGAGTGCGCTTCTTATCCCCCTCCTCCCCACCCCTTGCAATGCTGGCCCTTTCCCTCCTCCCTTTTGTTGCCTTGTTCCTGGCCACCGCTCGGGCCGCCACCTTTGGCAAGAACGTTGTCCCTTACATTCCCCAGTCATTTTCTTTCAGCTGGGACGATCCAACCGTCTCGCCGCCAGTTCCCACGACCGCCCAATGCAGCACCATAAACATCAAGTGGAGCAGAGGAGATGCTCAAGGGTGAGTTGCGTCGTGATTTCACCCATGATTCGCGTGCTTATCCGCCCCTTCACAGGCCTAATCCTAATGGGCCCTATAAACTGCTTGTGCATACTTCGTACGTTGTCATTGCGTCTTACGTGCAACACCCACTCATTGCTGTCCAGGTCCGAGACCGTGCCTTGGGTCATCGATGCAGGGGATGACCTCCAATTCGTAAGCTTGGCCGCAGGTCCGGTCTGCTGTGCTTTGAATAACATGTTGCCACCAGAACTGGACTGTTCCATTCAAACCCGGGACGCAGTACGAAATTTGCATGGTTGGTCGCGCAGCCGTCCTTTTGGCGCAATATCTCCGCGGTGCTGATACCTTATCGCAGTTTGACAAGAATGGGGCGTCAGGAGGATGCCAAGCTATTTATACGATGTACCCGTCACCGTCGGGTTCAACCCCGAGTTGCGCAAACCTCACCTTGCCCACGAACACCCTCCAGGTTGAAGGTTTTGTGCAAAATGGCCCCACTTCTCGATATGGGTGGATCCCTCAGGTAATGGATCTGGACCCCGAGCCACCTTTACCCTCCTTACTCATCTCCTTCTCAGTGTACGGACATCTCCCTGGTCCCAAAAAATGGGCGACCACCGTATGTCATGATTGTCGCCCCGGCTCTCCATCCCCCGTACAAAATCGTTTCGAATGACACGAGGCCCATAAACTGGACCGTCTCCCTCACTTGGGCATCTCCCTTCTTTATCAGCCTAACCGATGCCGACGGTCTTTCGTGGACTAACGGACCCCTGCACAGTGGAACGGGGTTGTCGGATGCGTGTCTTTCCTCTGATCCCGGGTAAGCAACCCGTCGGTCACGCCCGGTCGATCCAGTATCTGATGGCTCATTCAGGAGTTCTGGCCTCTCACCTGGCGTAGTCGTTGGATCAAGTGTTGGCGCCCTCGTGTTTGGTGCAGTCGCCGGCGTCATCATCGCAAGCTTCTTTGTGCGCAATCGATACAACCAAGTCGGGCGCAGCTCGAGCACCGATTCTATTGACCAAGCCGCCTACATCTCCAATCAAGCGCGATACAAGAGGACCGACACTGTTTCGCACACTCCTGGCACGCCAGGACCAGATATGGGCACTAACCAGTACCTTGTCGAACCTTTCTTGCCCGACACCACCACCAATCCCACCAGTCCAACTCACAACACACAGTCGCCTCCACCCACATCCTCTTATTCGAATGTTCAATCCGAAGGCAGTGGCAGTGGTACGCAACCGGCCCCCCACGTTTATGTTGTCCATCACGACGCTGGGGGTGCACCTGTTACGGTCTTCACCGGTGGTGCTGGCGTTACAGAGCTCCCTCCCTCATATGAGGGTCGACCCGGAGATCGACCTGCTGCTCAGCCCACTCCTGGGAGTTCCAACAACAGCTTTAACCCGTCCGAAAGGAGATCACGGCCTGGTCCCACTCCCCGTAAATCTCAACCCGGGAGCCAGCAGTAATCGACCGATATCCTGCAAAATATGGCTGAGGGGTCTGGTTTTTTTGGTGTTTATTTAACTGTGAATTTCGCTTCCATCTTTTGTGTTTCTTTTCAAGACTTTCTGGGTTGTATCAGACCGTTTCGTATTTTTGTTTCCCTTCCTTTGACTAACACGATTATGAGCCCCTCCTTCACCTTACGTCGACCACTGTACATTTACCCCACACTGCCTTGCGAAGACTTTCTCGATATCCACACCGTAGCACGAACCGTAGTTCAAAATTTAATGGAATTCATTTCCTTCTGTTTTCTCCCCATCTCCGTGCAATCACCCCCTTTCCCCCGCGCCAAGACCGATGCCAAGACCAAGGGCTGAAGAGAAAACGTCACGTGTTACAGGGTACATAAACCCCAATTGGGGAAGGTCTCCATCCAGAACCTGGCCCAGGCACCGACCATCCCATCGGTAGCTCGTGGTCCAAAAGGGGTGAGTCCGAGGCCGCGTGCCCCTCGTTATTCGTTTCGGATGTGAGATGCAATGCAGGTGTTGGTCTGAGTGGATAGCGGTGGGCGAGCAGTGTTTCCAGCCTTTCCTCCATAACCTCAATATCGTTGCCGTTCCATTCCTACCGGTGTTCGTCAATCCCCGGTAGCCCAAAAAGAAAACAAAGGCGAGGCGATCGAGGCAAAGAAAGGGATCGAGTCATATCCCCCCCCCCCCTTGAAGCCAGAATGGATGTCGGCAAAAGGGCGCTCACCTGCGCTTGCTGCGGCGCATTTCCCAACGTTGAACATATCTCCGCAAGCCTGACGTCTCTCTTACATAACTCACGAAGGAACACCTTTGTTCTGCAAAAAAAGGGAAACAGATGGCACAACAAGTCAGAACCGGAACCAGGTAAATGGCGCCGTCAGAAATAAGGGGTTTCCGAGGGCCTTGGCGTGTCGCGTAGAGAGGGGTACTTACGTTTTTCCCTCTGAAAAGGTGCTGAGGCCGAGAGGTCCCAGGCCGCCCATCATCATCACCGGGATAATATTGGCAACACTCATCAGCCCCTGATCCACCTCTCGGTCTCCCTGCGATAAGGTTTGCGTGTCCAGCAGGTAGATGACCCACGCCGCGATAAATGAATCGTAAGAACCGTCCCGCGCCGGTGGAGTTCCCGATCCCGGTAGAGTAGGTTCGTTGAGTAACTGCCAGGTAAGTTGTGCGACGAGGACGGTTATGAATCCTGCGTGCAGTGACTCAATATGGCGAATCAGCGGCATCCACAACGAGGTCGCTGCCCTCTGAGGGTGAAATGATTTCGCGTCCAGTGCTCGCTTCCTGAAATATACCGGTATCAGCTTGAACCTTCACCCAGAATGCAGAACGCACTTTTTGGCCAAGGGCACGAGGGCGCCCTTCTCCATAAGGTTGTCGCATAACGCCTCTAAGGCGAGCCTCTCCTTAGCTGCCTGCGTCGAGTTTACAGCCGAGTCATCCCACTCGATGCCCTCCCAGCCAAGGTTCCCGCTGGATATGTCCATCGCAGTCTTTGCCTCGGCAATCCAGCGCTCAACGTCTCTCAGGACACTGTCAATCTCGGGCTGGTGCTTCTGCCTCAAGGATGTGTCTCGTGTCACAACCTTCATGAGGGCACTGTACTTTTTCAATAGAGGCGCAGCAGATCGCAGAGGTTGCCGTTGATCAGGTTCCGCCGACGAGGGATGTAACTCCGGCATGAAGTAATTGTGAAATAACCATCTCAGGGACTAGGGGGGGGGGCATTAATCGGAATGTTCCACGATATGGAAACTGGAGGGAGAAAATGACCTCTTGGGCGGCTTCTCTTAGGACTTCGAGCGATGGAAGTTCTTCGTGGGTCGCTGCGTGCCGAACTTCTACTAACCAGCCAGGAAGGCCCAACTGCGCCGCTATGGAAGCAATCGACCTGGCGTAAACGCCGGATTGCAGAGGATCGACCAAGCCATTAACAAGCCGTATTATCGCCGTCGAGTAGCACTGCCGGAGGTTATACCCAAATAACGCGGCCGGTGAGGGGGGCTGTGACATCAACCCGTCTTGCAGGGTCACGGTCAAGAGTCCCAACGTGGACTCCAGGGCATGTGATAGCTGAGTTATAGACTTCCACGCCGATAACTAAACTCAGGAGCGTTCGTCAGTTTTTTTGGTTTGATAGGGGGTTTGAAACAGTCGTTGAATGAAAGAAAGGGGGTGGGTGTATTACCTTGTTCACGGCCAACTGTTTGGAGTGAAGATCAGTCTCGTCCGAGTAAATCCATGAACAGAGCTGCTCCAATTCGGACAGCGATGCCCATGGGACGCGCCTTGGGAGCTGCATCTCGCCAACTCGAGTCTCTTGGATGTGGGTGCAGTTCAAAGTCAGATCGAGAAAATCGATCGGTTTGATCCGTGCAGCGGAGTCGGATCATTATGTCAACTCCGAATGGTCCAATGCCCACTACGAGGTCGTTAAATGTACGAGAGAAAGGTAGCGAACGACTGAGCTCCAGCTCGGTCAGACGCGGGAGAAGGAACCGCTGGGAAGGCGGGATCTTCTTACCGCGGTTTTGTCTTCGTACTATCACCGCAAACCGCCCTACCCGCGTCGAAAATATACAAGTGAAAACCCGCTCTGACCTTATCGCGACGACAACACAACGCCATCATCCCAACTCTCGGAGTGAACAAGTTCTGATTACAATCTTAATGGTGATGTGAATCCGGAGCCATAAGTATGCATGTATTCATACCTACTGCTGCATTTCTGGCCTGATCAAGGGTACCCTGTACGGGTTTCCAAGGTTCCCGGATGATGCTGGGAAGGTCAACTGTTTCGGAGTTGCTTACCAGAATATCCTGTATATTCTATCTCTCTCTGTACAGTCCCTGCCATTCTGTTCTCGCTCGGAGGGCGTCAACTCTCAAGCCTTTCACCCCCATTATGTTTGTTCCAGTCTGGGACACCCCAGGGCAGCACTACATGCATTCAACCAAATTGCACATTCAATCTGAAGTGTATAGATTGAACTCCGCACTGTACATGTAAGGGATCATCCATTCATCCTACGCAACGGCTACAATCCGCCCTCGATCGGGGACAACACACCGGATGAGGGAGAAGCGCCCAGGCATGGTGTAAACGTCAGTGGTTACCGGTTACCGGTGACCCATGCCTATCAGCTTGGGAGGAGCTTCAGCTACTGCGGTTGGGGGTATCGGGTGTGGGCATTGATGGACATAGAAAGCCCGGGGAACACAGGGTCAAATTTGAGCGAAAGAACAATGTTGAACACGAAACACGGCTGTTGAACGTTGAGATACCTGGTGCTGACATTGGAATTGCGGGGAGAGAACGAACTGGAAGGTATACTGAGCAACTCCAAAACAAAGATCCACCCTACTCTGTATTCAAGAATCCTCTAAACCTACGCATATCACCCTGATTGTAGAAGTCAACGGATATTCGTTTGCGCCTTTGAGGCTAGTCTCTTTGACTGTTATATCAATCAGTGGCGGGATAAGAAGATAAGGTGGCGGAATAGTGACGATGAAGTGACGGAGTACTTTAGACTGCAAGATGTATTAGGCTCGGCACTAGATCGCTTTCTTCAATCCACAGTGGACGCTCGGTGCGGCTTCGGCCCGGCTCCGATATGGCTCGCCCCACCTTGCCCACGAAACCGACCCAAAGTCCGTCCTGGGCCCAGCGAACTTAAGCTCGTACACCTTGCGGCGACTTGTCTGGTTTGATTGGGTCACCGGCCGATGAAACCGCACACCCGAATTGTATAACCCCTGGCTTGGCACTCAGAACCAAGAGGACCGGGGATTACTTTCGGCTCCGTCGCAGCTAAGTACCCCACCACACTACTCCTTTTCTTCAAGCGATTCAATGGGCCAGCTCCGCCTGCGGAAGGTCAGGAATGGATCGGTGGAAGCTTTCCACAGATTCCGCGGCGTGTCGCCGTATACGGAGCGCTGTGATGAATCACAGGCCCAGTTATCCGACCCTCCTGTTGGGCGAAATGCGATGATCTCGAAGGGACTGGGAAGGAACGATGCGTGGCCGCCGCCGTGGTGGGGGTCTCAGCCATCATCTTCCGAAATGCCTCATACTATGGGGGTCGTTCAAGGTCTCACGCAAGGTTTTCTGAAGTCAGATGGTGAGTTATCGGGGTGCATTTTTTGAGATGTGCGGAACACATAGTCAAGCAACTTCCACACTGGCACGGTTAGACCAGAAACCAGAAAGAAAATGCTCCGGCTTAATTGGTTCCGAAAACATTCGTCTGTCTAGACCACTCATACCCTAGGGTACGTAGAAGATTCAGCCAAAGAGTTACCAACCAGACGTACAAAAGTACCCGACATGGCTGTGGTCAGAAGTGAAAAGAAAAAAAAATCAATCCCGGTGATCCGCCCCAGATGGCCGGCAACCGCCGAACCCCGAACGGATTAGCGTCACAGATGTTGGCTCGACTTCGGATTATCTCTCGTCATCTCAACCCTCTCACCAGAACTATGTCTACTGTGCATGACACCAACACGGCCTGCTGCTCGATTCCAGCGGTCCGAGCAGACCACACCGCTAATGGCACCTACCAGGCCCACGGTGCATTCGATCGCGTCTACGTCACTGGTGATAAGAGCGAGACTGCATTGATCATCGTCTACGATATCTTCGGGTGAGTGGGTCTCAATGTCTGTGAAGTGTCTATTGGATACCAACCAATCAATGTAGTTATGTTTCTCAAACTCTACAGGGAGCCGATATCCTGGCCAAGACCTTGGGCGCTCAGGTCTTCATGCCCGATTTCTTTGGGGAGGGAAACGCACTCGAAATTGAGGGTTATCCACCCAGGAATGAGCAGGACAAAAAGAAGCTTCAGAATTTCTTTACAGGACCCGCCAGCCCCCCTTCTACTGCTAATAGATTGGTCGATTTCTCCAACGTGCTGAAAGGCGAGGGTTTCAAGAAGATCGGTGCCCTCGGCTATTGCTGGGGTAACGTTTGAACCACCATAAGTCATTTTGAATCAGAATCGCTAAGTTTTCTGCCTACTTTCAGGAGGAAAGGTTGTCATCTTGGGTGCATTGAAGGAGGATTCTCCCCTCGACGCCATTTCCAGTGTTCATCCTTCGTAAGTCTATATTCAGCGCTTTTCTTTGACCCAAATGAACGGTTGGGGACAGCGTGCTTTCAGCTCAAGATGCCGAGGGACTGTCGATCCCCTTGGGCCTCTTCGTTTCTAAGGATGAGTCCAAAGAAGAGGTGTGTCATCTGTGCTTGCGTATGATGCATCGTGGCTCATCTGCCTGCACGTCTCTCAGTTTGATAAGTTCGTGGACACGCTCTCGAAGAAGCCGTTTGCCGCCAAGGTTGACAGCAAATACTATTCGAACATGTGCGTGACATACTTTACTGCCGCATCAGCGATTCATCACCTTCACTAGGTTCCACGGCTGGGCCGCTGCCCGTGGAGATCTCTCAGATCCCGACAACAAGAGAGAATACGAGGACCTCTACTCCAGGGCTGCTGCTTTCTTCAAGAATGCATTCGCTTAAACGTAGTTCAAATGCCAAAACAAAACGACTAATCGAGAACGTTGTACAGTAGCTTCCCTCGTGAATTTCCACCACGTACACCTTGAGAGAAAAATGAAAAGACTGGGTGGGGAGGAACCTCATTCTTCTGGATCTTGAGATTCCTGAGGTTCCATCTTCCACATCCACGATGGCCCTATGCGATCTCAGATGTCAGCAGATCAAGCGGCTCAGTCACACACGGAGGCCAGGCGTACCACTGGGATCACCTGGGGGACATTGTCAGTCATTGTCGTGAACGTGGCCTGCTGGGCACGACCTTACCAAGTAGATGTTGCGTCGACGTCCAAGTGCCGACCACCCCAGCCGCGCTACACACTGCACCCAGCTGTACGCCGTCGAACCTGAATTCATCGTCACGTCAGCCACGAAAAACCGCAGATGGCGGTTACTGACATCCAGATTACGTTCCCGTATTGGGAGACCTACATCACGGGATCAGCTTCGGTAGCCACAGGTCGAGGACGGGACTCACAAATGTCCACTGAATCGTCCCATCAAGGTACCTGTCTACGTGGCCATCGACGGCCGTATCATCCTGAACTCCTGATATCGTGGGCACTCCCGTTCCCTTGAAGTGCAATCGGGGGTATTTGTGATCGGCGTTGACTGGAGGGGGAGCGAGAGTGATTGGGGTGTCCCCAGGTTCCAAAAGCTGTATCTCTACGCGAATGGAACGAAGGACTTCGATCAATCCCGGCTTTGAGAAAAATTCTGGATTGCAAGGTCCGTTCGTTCGTGACCACTGGATCTCACGCGATGCGCACACAGTCAGCTTGCGAACGTAATTCCGATGGGTTGAGTGATAAGTTTACTCACGTTGAATTCTGACATCACAGTGTACAAGCGTCTCAGATTTTGTGCGACCGGATGCGCGGACGAGTGAATCAGCTTACCAGACAAGTCCGAATAGTCCATGAAGCAGACGTAGCGAACCCACATGCCCTCCACGCCCGCCCAATCGCCGGCTTTGCGATCAAACGAGCCTGGAGCGGAGTAGGCTCTGATCGAATTGAACCCCATCGGTGGGCAGAGCAGTTTCGTCGGGTTCGGTGGTTGAGCGAAAGCGCCTGTGCCGTCGTATTTGATACCGAACAGCACGGTATTGACGCAATGGTGGACGTGCTCCCAGTCTGCCTCGTATATATATCGGGCTCGGGTTTCGTCGATTGGGACAGTTCCGACCGCCCGGTACACCCCCCAATTGGATTCGCGGGTGTAGTGCCTTAGGTCGTACACGAAGCACCTGCTCTCAGTGTGTAGGTTGCCGGTAGGTATTCCGCGGAGAGGAGTGCCCCAGTAGGCCAACAGTCGTTCTAAATGGCCGGAGTGGCCACCGTCGAACGCGGTTGAACGCGCTGGGTCATAAAATAGCGCGCAACGCGCCAGGGCGTCGGTCAGCCACCGCATGTTGTGGGACGGGACTGGAAGGGAGTCCGGGTCTGTTTGGAAAGGAGGTATTGCAGAGTGTGCGACCTTTATCAGCGACTCGAACGCATCGAAAACCTGCTCCCTCGTCTCCGGCGAAAGAGGCAAATCCTCTGGCGTGAAGGCCACCACCGAAGACGCCCGCATCCGACACCTGAGCTCCTCTTTCCAATCTATGGGAGCACTTGGGTCGTAGTCTGGCGAGTCCCTGGGGTCATCAAACGGTACTGAAAGGAAGACCTCTCGCCAAAGGTGTTGGTCCTTGCTGTCGTAAACGAGGGCGAACGCGAGTCGGCACGTCTTGGAGAAAGCGGCCACGGTTTGAGGGACGCAGAAGCATAGGACGTGCTGGACAATCTCAGTCGGGAGAGAGAGGAACATAGCGTATGCAAAAAATGCAGAGCGTCGACCTCAAGATATAGCAGCTCAATCAAATTTCTGCTATCTTCCTCCCACCATTATCCACGATAGTGACATCGGGCGGCAGGTGCTTCTCGCCCCTGCATCTTCACAAGAAACAGTGGCCACGGGCCCAGATTGCGTATTCACTATTACGGGCCAAGGTCGCTCTTTACTTGGTATTGCATTTACGTTCTGCAAAGGCAAGATCAAGCTGCTAATCGACTCATGGAAGATCTGTTTGGATTGATATCGGGTCAAGGGACGTCCTTCCGTCCTTCCCGTAGATCCTGACCCCATCTGCGCGTACTGCATTACCATCAGGGAGAACGGCACCCGGGCAGGCCGAGCCAGCTGACCTAGACACGCAGCAAGTCATGAAGAGCGGCGCTACCTCGCCTCGCCCGAAACCTTCCACATCCACGATGGCCCTTTACAAATAATCTGTTAAAATAGGCATGTTGACATTTGCTCGGAAGGTTTTCATACCGCATGGATCATCTATGTGATGGTTTTCGTCAGTCGTAACCCGGACCGGGAAGCGAACTCTCGAAACGCACCAACGTTGTGTGCAGACGTGGTCCACGTGCCTACAACGCCTGATGCACTGCAAGGCCCTCCCAATTGAAATCCTGCAAACCTAAGGATGTTTTCCACATTTGAGAATCGTGGCTGACGTTGGATGCTACGACGTACAGCCAATTTCCCAAGTTCGGGGCAGAAAGCTGATCAATGTTTCGTTAGCGAGCACCTTAGATGAATGAATGGATGGACTGAGACTTACGTTCGTCCACAGAATGGAACCGTCAACTAGTCTGTCCACATGACCCCTCAGGACGGTCTCCCCCTCTGAACCGAGAGATAATTCGCTCATTCCCAGCCCAATGACATTCAAACGAGGGTAACGCCTGTCTGAATTAAGCGGCCTCGGGCTGATGACAAACCGTTCCTCGGGCTCGGGGTCGCGTACAACCTTCATTTTGACCTGGAAACGCGTAAAACCTTCGAGGAACTCCCCCGAATATGGGGAGAGATTCCCATATTCATCGGCAGTGGACTGGAGTAACGTTCATATCTGGCGCACAACTGGCTGTGGTTCGCACACGCACATTGAGATCTAAGGAAGGATCCCTTAGGAGGGGGACACCCGCAACAGATAGTGGGACGTACCAAAGAGTGTAGTGTAATCCAGGAAGCAAACATCCCGCAACCAGACCCCTTCTACTCCTGCCCAATCGTCACTCGCTCTCAGATGAGAATCCGGGGCGGAATACGCAACTGCGTGACAGAGACCGTGTGGGGGTAGTTCTGCGTCTTCTCCATGCAGCAGCAGGATAGCAACGCAGTGCTTAATATGCTCCCAATTGGCCATGTATATTGGGGTGCCACCCTCCGAATTTGTCCAACAGAAGGCCCCCCAGTTCGATTTGGTCGAGTACTTCGATAGGTTGTACACGAAGTACCTAGCGTCGTTGAGAATGCGGTCCCCCAACCCCCCGTTCGACATATTGAGGCCCCATAGGTCCCACGATACCGCCAATAGCTGATGAAGCGGCTGGGTATTTGAAAGGAAACGAGGGAAGCGATCGTAATCGTTGAACACGAAAGATCTGGCAGCAGTGGACGTCACCCAACGGAGGTTCTTGGGTTCGTCTGCGGGAGTCGAGTTTAGGACCCTTGTCAACGTGTCGAATGCGTTGGATATCTCGTCGTGGTCCCTTGTGCGCATATCCTCGTACGATAAAGTGACCAGTGTCTCTGCTAGCATCCTGGCTTGCAATTCACTCTTCCATTCACCGGAGGATTTTGTATCTTGGTCGGGGGAATCGGTGAGATCATCAAAAGGGACGGCGAGAAACAGTTCTCGCCACAGGAACTGGTCCTCGCTCTCGTAAACGAGCGTGCGTGACTGTCGACACGTCTGGGAGAAGGCTGCGACGTCCCTGGGCCGGCAGAAGATGAGAATCTGTTGCACGAGTTCTGTGGGCAGGATGCCGATCATCGTTGTCGCGGGTGAAACTGCCTTGAGTCCGTTCCGTCAGTCGATCAAACCTCCTCTCACCTCACCCTCCACCCTCCGTCTCAGGGGCTCAGGCGAACACGATCCTCAGACAAACCACGACATGCGTTGGATAGTGTGCGTTCTTGTGGCGGCGGGGACGGCGCAGGCATTGAGCCTACCGTTCCGACTGCCATCCTGGTTATGGTTTGGGAGCAGCAGCAACGCGTTGACAATAGACTCCGGAAAACCATGGTATAACGCCTCCAAGACCGTGGCGATTATCGGCGCAGGGGCTGGAGGATCCTCGGCAGCGTTCTTCATCGCCAAGGCGAAGCAGCGTTATGGGGTAGACATCGACATTCACATATACGACAAGGATGAGCTCGTTGGCGGAGGTGAGCTCATTATTTGAACCCTTGCGTATGCCTGAGATCTCAACGTTATCAAAGACAACGACGTTATCCATCCTTACGATGATGGACGTTACAGGCCTATCGAGTTGGGCGTGTTCAAACACTACGAAGCCGACCAAAATATGGCACGGGCAGCGAAAGAGTTCAACCTCACCCGAATAACGCGCAAACGGCGAGACGACGGGGTGGGGATCTGGGATGGGACTGAGATTCTATTCACGGTACGTTTTCTGTCATTTTATCTGACGTTTTTGCTCAATACGCGTAGTTGGGGGGCGGCTTGTTCCCTATCTGGGACAGGCTGAAGACATACTGGGCGTATGGGTTCTTGTCGTTGAGCGCCAGTGACGCCATGTAAGGAATGTTTATCCTACACTTCGGAACCTGCGCCTGACTCCGTAGAATTCAGCTCAACCAAGATTCTGCACAAAGCACGGAAACTCTACGCCCCAAACACCCAACCCTGGGGCGAAATCACCTCCCTAATCGACTCCATGGAGTGGTCAAACCTGACCTCCCAATCGGGCTCGGAGCTTTTCCGTTCCTTCGGTGTGTCTGAAAGGCAAATTTTCGAGATCCTGAACGCGGCCACCCGTGCTACGTACAGCCAGAACGCGGACTCGATAAACGCGTTGAGCGCAGCTCTAGCAAATGTACCAGACACCTTGATCATTACTAGAGGGGGCCACAGGCAGGTGTTTGAGAATTTTGTCAGGGAGGCGAATGCCACCCTCTTCGCCGGCTCTCAGGTGAGCACGCTTCGGGTGAGCAATGATGCAAGGCAATTTCTGACGAATTGCGTCAAGGTCAAAAGCATCAAATGGAATTCGAATGCCAACGCGTGGACGGTGAAGAGCACGAACGGATCTATCGACTACAGAAACGCCGTCTTGGCCGCTCCGATCCATACTTCACATATCTCTCTGCCAGAGTCATTGACCGTTCAAGTCCCAGAACGACCACACGAAACCATCTTTACGACGGTACTCGTCACTAACGCTTCGCACCCCGACCCCGCGTACTTTGGATTGAAGCCGACTGCAACGGCGCCACGGACGATCCTCACCACTGTCGGGAAAGACGGAGCAGAACCTGAATTCCTGTCGCTCAAATATTACAGCATCATTCAGCGCGGTGGACAAGACGAGTACGTCGTGAAGATCTTATCCAAGGAAAACCTGCCCGAAGAATCTCTCGAACGACTTTTCGGACCAGAGTCTGTGAAATGGGTGCATACGCATGAAGTTTGTCTTTTACGTTTACCTTTCTTGCCCGCGAGAACTCAAATTTTCAACTGCACAGTGGAAGACTCCTGTTCTTACGCCAACGACAACTTTCCCTCCTATTAAGCTCGACAAAGGGTTCTACTACGTCAACGCCTTCGACTCGATAATCTCCACCCTCGAGTCTTCCATGGTATCCGGTCGCAACGTCGCGGATCTCCTTCTTCGAGAGGACTTCTCCTCTGGCGTTTGCGTCAAACCTACCTCTGAACCGTATGCGAACCAGGAGGTGTTCGATATCCCGCCGTCTCAGACACCCGAATCCGAGTTCGTGTACGGTTGGGACTGTTAGTTCTGTTTCTTTTTTTCTTGATTGATTGATTGTGCTGTGGTAAGGCCTTTGTTGTATATGCGATCGTATGAGAAGAATGCCAATGTGCTTAAGGTATTGGATGACTATCCGTAACACTAGAAATATGCATATCCGTTCCAGTAGGGTTCCATTAGCTGAGGTTTATTTCTCAATGTCTGAGGCACTCCGCACAGCGTGGGCTGATGAAATCGAAAGCTCAAGCATAGAGATGACACCGGCACCTTGTGGGCTTGAAGTATGTGGAGTGACGGACCGTCCCGGCCCCGGTAATTCGGAAGGTCGGCCGGTTTTCAAGCGAGACGACAGTGATTCCAGATGCGCAGTTTGGAGACAATATCCACAGCCCGAAGCAACAGACGGAGTCCTGACAATTCCATTAAAAGGCTCTGGATATTCATCTAGACTCGTGTACACGCCTCGGTACAGATAACCACTCATTGGGAACTTTGCTGTATTGGCAGTTGACATCCCTTTTTATCTCGGTTGTAAGTACTTTCCCCGCGGGAACTTTGTACGCAACCTATTAGTGCAGACTTGGGGACACAAAGACTACCGACACACAGCAACAAAGCACGTGGGAAAAAACAATGGCCCAACATGGGCTGACCCGATTCGTCGCAGAGGTGGAATGCATGAGGTGCAGAAAATGAAAGGTTGCGGAAAATGTACAATAGAAGACACAATGCGGCGTGAGACGCGATTACGTGAGTCGAAGGTCGACGTTCGGGGTCCAAAGTATACGGACATCACAAAGGAGTTTGGACAAGAAGGGTGAAGGCAACAGCGGTTAGGTTTCCGTACCTCACGTGGTTCTAGGGGTAAACTTCATATGGCAGCCATCCTTGGGGAAGATGGTGGCAATGATCCTGCAAAGAATGTCAGACGTTATAGGCGGATGTCACATCAAAGCAAACTCACTCAATCTCGTCACTCTCAGAAGTCCTGGCGTGCTCCCAGTCCCACATGGAAACGGCATGGGCGAGGACAAGGGAAATATTCATCATTGCGTACTCGACACCGATGCATTTATGGGGACCGCTCCCGAAGACGAGGTAGTTTCGGGGGTTAGACTGAGCAGGGCCATTCGGATCTAACCAACGGGAAGGATCGAATTCCTGAGGGTTGCTGTAGACCTCGGGATCCTGGAGAGAGTTGTAGAAGGAGGGGATAACCATGCTGTTTGCGGGGACGGTGTAATTATCCGAGATAGGAAAAGCGCGGGTAGTCTTGTATGGAACCTGTAACAGTTCTGTGAGCCACCTCGTATGCGTCGCAGAGCGGAGAAATGATAACAACCATGAGGACGGGGGGTTTGATCCTCAGGGATTCCTTGACGACGGCGTTAAGGTAGGGCATGTCGTTCAACAGCTCAAGGGTCATGGGGTTGTTGGAATCTCCACGGACGCGGTCCTGCTCCTCGCGAACCTTGGCGAAGACTTCTGGATGATCAGCCAAGTGTTGGAAGGCATAGATCAAACCGCTGCTCATAGCATCCTGGCTGGCGAACAAGAAGGAAAAGACGACCATGGCCATTTCACGGTCACTGAATTCCTTGCGGCCCTTCCATTCGGGATCTTGAATGGTCTGAAGCCAACCGTCAAGCATACAGGTAACTTCACCACCATTTTCCATGTGAACCTTGCTTTTGGCAGCAGCCTCAACAAGCCACTTGAAGGCAACTTTACGAGCCTGGATGGCCCTGTAAATTTTGGTTCCGGGGAGGGCAATAGGGAAGTTGACGAGCTCGAGGGCACGGGTGATATCCCAGTACTTGTCACTGATCTCCTTGGTGGCGACAGCGGGAATGTGAGCTCCGCAGAAGACACGCAAGGAGGTATCCATGTTGAGATGACGGGCGATCATCATTAGGGGATGGGCCTTTCCATCGGGGCTGACCCAGGTGCGGAAATGCTCACGGGTGACCTTGTCCTGGATGTCAAAGTAAAGGCTGTGGGAAACATTTGAGCCAAAGGTACGTCACAGGAACGGACGGGCGGAACGGACCCAAGTGCTTTGCGAGTGAAGAGGACATTGAGCGCTTTGCGGTATGCCACGTGCACCTTGCCAGTGAGGAACACCCTAAAACCGGAGTGATCAATATGAAGGCAAATTTGCGCGAAAGTGGGGACCCTACCAGTTATCTGGGAAGATGATCTGTTTGGCGGCATGGACGAGGCAAGGCTCAGCATAGGTAGGGGAGTTAAGGATCTTGCGCGAAAACTCATTGGAAGAGGCCATGACGATGAAACTGCATGGGGAATAGCTCAACGGAGGTGTTCGCATCGGAAATCAAATAAGGGGGACGGACATGTTAAATACGCTAACAGCGCTCAGGTCACCGGCATTCCACTGACGCATGTAACCCTCCATGGTCGGTTTGAGTGAATCCGCAAATTTGCCGATAATCGGGATTGTCCATGCGGCCCCGGGCAAATGACGCTTCTTGTACCAGTAGACGGACTGTTCAAGTGCAAGGAGGGTACACAGGACGGCAAGGGTTGTGTATAACCATGAACCGGAACCAGAGGGCAGCGGAATGCTGTACGGTGGGGCGGAGGTGGAGGCGGGAATGGAGGCGGAGGCAGAACGGTCCATGGTGGTGCGCCGTTGTCGTCTTCGTCGGCGACGGTGAGCGGAGTGGATAATGGGGGTGGTTGGTTGAAGACGAGGGGGACGGAACCAATAAGCTCGGTTGATAAAATCGAAGTGCAGAATCGTGCCATACTCGTCGAAAATAAGCGAATCACAATAGCAGGATCGCCATCAGCCGCCGCCCCACTCACAATGCCACCCAGAACATCCAGAACAACTGGAAGACGGTAGGTTTCAGTCTTCGTGTCTGCAGACAATGCCTTAGCATCCTCTGTTCCAAACCCAAATACCCAGCATCGGCCCGGTCTTCCCGCCAACACCCGACGGCCCTTCCGTTCCAGCGTCGATCTTTAAGACTCGGAGAGAGAGTGCCATCCTCCACGGATAGACCAATTCTGAACGCCAGATCTACAGCAAGCAGCGATGTCGACAGAGAGCATAGACAAACTGAACGTCCTGATGTGTGAGCGGACCCTGCTCATGTGCTTGTGATCCACTGATTGACTCACCCGCAATCGTTCTGTAGGCGGCACGGTGGGTCGTGATCTCTGCGGATCCTCCGCTTATCCCCGCCGCTAATAGCACCGCGATGCGCCCCCAGGGAGAGTACACGACGGGGTGGACAAGCTCAGGTGCATCAAAGTCGGACAAAAAGGTGGAACCCCCTCCCCACTCCACCAGTCACGCGTTCTCACATCTTGTCAGATCGGCGTGCGTGGGCTGACATAATGAAATATCGTCGATCATTCCATGACATTGCATACGACAACCTCAGGTCGTCGGTCTCACCTTGTTCGACCTTCGCCGCCTGGGCAAGGTTCGCAGCTCCTGCCGGTGCCTCATGTACGGAGAGTTCACACACCCGGAATCGCAGGTCGACAAACTTAGCATGGTCGGCGTTAACGGATCCAAGTTCCCCGCCATTCGGAAACATCTTGACTCAAAAATTGGTCAAGTCTACAAGGACATGGACACATCGTGAGTCCAATCGCTCGAACGAGAAATCCCGTACATACATAATACGTCCGATGCCAGGTTCACGGCCTTCCCAGAGGAAGGAAAAGTTGACCCAGGGGCTTGTTCGTTTCCCCTTATTTATCCCAACCCTCGCGCCTATTTACCTGTCATTTGCTGCTACTCGCTCAGATAAGACTGCCATCGATCGGCTCAAGCCCGGAGACGCTGCGATCATCTTCACTCCGGATAGTAAGTGAGGCCCTGAAACATAATCGTGGTATGCCCTTGACCCGCTGTAGATACTCATTACGATATCGCGTCCTACGCCATCAAGCGGGGCATCCACGTTCTGGTAACCAAGCCGGCCGTGAAAACCCTCGATCATCACAACGCTTTGATCGCAGCCGCCGAAAAAAACAACGTCGTCTGCTTCGTCGAACATCACAAGAGGTTCGTAAATCTGTCTCGGGGGCTCGTACCAGTCCAACGAACCTTCTCTCGTTTACCTCCGGAAAATTCCAACCCCCCGATAGATTTGACCCGGTCTACAGCGATGCCAAGGCCCGTGCACAAACCCTGGGAGAATTCAACTTTTTCAGCGCATGGATGAGCCAACCCAAGAGTCAGCTCGAGACCTTCCGCGCATGGGCAGGTAAAGACTCGGATATTAGGTGAGTGATTTATTCAACGTATTTTGAAGTGCGAAGCCAGACCGCAACACCGACCCGGTTGAGTGTGTTTGAACAGCTACTACCTCTCATCGCACCACATCGACATATGCTGTTGGATCCTCCAGGGAAAGGCGGTCCCGAGTCGGGTCGTGGCTAGCGCTGCTACGGGTATCGCTACGGGAGAACCGTACAATTGTGTCCCCCAGACCGAGGATACCATCACGCTTCTTGTTGACTGGCAGTCCCTCACGAGCCCGAAGCACCGCGGAACTGCAGTCTATACTGCCTCCTGGACTGCTCCGCAGAACTCGGGTGTGCACTCCGCTCAGCACTTCCACTATATGGCAGAAAAGGTTCGCACCCCGCCGTCGGTTTCCGCGTCCCCCGCGTCCTGCTTCGAGTCCGGAAAGGGATGAGGGGACTGACCTGTCTTGCGTTTCAGGGCGAGATTAATGTTGACCAAGCTCACCGAGGGTACGACGTTACGGTGGACGAGACCGGAAAAACGTGGTACAACCCATTCTAGTGAGTTACGACCTTCCCCGCGGACTGTGGGGATACTCAACATCTGTTCACGGCAGCATGAAATATTCTCCTTCAGAATCTGGGCACTTTGATGGACAACACGGTTATGGTTACATCTCCATCGAAAAATTCATCGACGCCGCGCGCAGTGTCAACGCTGGGACGTCGAAACCATCTGACTACGATAAGCATGGGCTACCGACTATCGCAAACACGGTGTTGACCACCGCAATCCTCAATGCGGGAAGGATCAGCCTTGATGAGAAGCGGCCGGTGGATATCGGGTTTTCAGAGGGCAAATGGTTTCTAAAGTGAGATGGTGGTTTCAGCACGGCTGGTTACAAGGGTTGGTGTGACCCCTCGAAGAAGGGTGGAAAATGTAGAGAGAGAGAAAGGGACTGAATGGCACAGAGAGAGGTGTCCCAGACATGAATTGACCTATGCAGTTTCGGTATAAGAGTTATCTGATGTATGTGTGCAATGTGCTCGTCGCGTATTGATTCATCGGTACCCTTGGTCCCACACGGGCCCGTCTTTTCGGACCTTTGCAAGGGGCACGTCCTAACGAACCGATTGAACAGAAAAAAAGGGCCGTATGCCCGGCAACGCTTTCCTTGAACGCTTTGTTGATCATTGAATGGAAGAAACTTCAATCCTGCATATTTAGTGTCCATCCGTCGCCGAGTAGCACGACATCTCTTTGGTCCCTGCGCTAGAGATATGAGGGGAGGATCACGTACCCCCAAACCCAATTCTCTCTCTCCCACGGGCGATATTGTATAATATCTCGTCACCCTCGTGGGATCCATACCAACGCACACGAACACGTCCCCTCTCCCCTAAAAAAGATTTGTTGGTTTCGTGGAACAAAAAACAACGCAAAACCAGGTGAATTGATCTCTCCGGGGGGGGGGGGGTGTGGTTGTTGCATCACGATTATT
>Ga0307517_10000756_pt1 | contig 55661 bp, 68 predicted proteins | sample 23_EM_MG_FD_194515 | JGI IMG/M metagenome (GOLD analysis project Ga0307517, IMG submission 194515) | Populus trichocarpa ectomycorrhiza microbial communities from riparian zone in the Pacific Northwest, United States - 23_EM | ecosystem: Host-associated > Plants > Roots > Unclassified | place... | reverse complement strand
GGTCGCGGAGGCCGCACTAGGCGCGGTGGCCGGCCGTGATGCAAGAATACAGAAGAAGACCGGCGGAGAGGATCAGTACGATGTCTGATGAAAACAGGCTGGATCAAGCCGCCGCGAAGACCCTGCGCGCGCAGGAGCTGATCGACGACGAACTGCTGACCGAGGCCTTCAGCACCCTCGAGCAGAACTACGTCACCGCCTGGCGCGCCACCACGATCGAAGATGTTTCAGGGCGCGAGAAGCTGTTTCTCGCGATCAACATCGTCGGCAAGGTGCGCGATCATCTAACGGCCGCCGTCGCCAACGGAAAGCTGGCGCAGGCGGAATTGAAGGAGCTGGCGCAGACTGCGGAGCGCAAGCGGCGGTTTGGAATCCTGTAATGGCCGACAGGCGTCGGAGCTGGATCGTGATCGCAATCCTGTCTCGGCCTGTGTTGGGCTTGGGTGACTGGCAGGAGACAAAATGCTGATGGCAAACCGCGGCAGGCAAGATCACGCGATTGACGTGGTTCCGGCTTTGTTCTATCAATAGTTGCCGTTGTTTGGCAACAAGTCCCGGTAACGGAGTTTGATTGGCGTTGCGTGCTTCCCTGCTTTGGATCTTGAAATGAGCTTTTCATTCTATCAATGGCTCCTGACTATCGTTCTAGACCTTCTTCTGAAGGTCGGACTCCTTTTCCTTCTGAGCGCAATCGCTTTGGGTGCCGGTCCTATCTCGATCTTTGTGTCGGCGGCTGTGGTCTTGTCGATGCTTCATCTCATTGCGCTCGGCATTGCCGCCGGTTTTGTTTCCCTGTTTGAGTTGGCGCGCACCGCGAAATTTGTACTCACGGTAGCTGTCGCTGAGGTGCTGTTTGCCTCAGGCGGTTCATTTTATATGTTGGTCGATGTAAGCCAGGACGTGAGTAAATGTCCCGGTTACAAGTACTCCTGCCCGTGGACGCAGATCACCTCGGCCGGGATACAGACAATCGTATGGTCCGTGGTCATTCTAGTCGTATTGAATCTGCTACCGATCCTGATTTCGGCGTCGGTCGGCTGTCTCGTAAGCCGCATTCGACAATCGTTTGAGAAAAATCGCGTGAAAGCGGTTGTCCTCGACTAACTGTCTCCATCATTCGAAAACCGCGCCGTCAACCTCATCTTTGCAGGGAGAAAAGCTATGGATCCCACGATGCAGTCTCCCCGTCGTCTGACTATCCCGGTGCCGCCGCCATACAATCGGCTGCCTCCGCTGTCCGATGGGATTCAAGTTACAGTTCCGGGCGGTCCTCACCATTATTCCGAAAGAAGCTGGATCGGGAGCACTTCTCAGGGAAATACACCGCAGCAGGCGTTCGACTCTTTATCAAGGCACGCAACTCCCTTTCAGGGAGGCGTGCAGAGCGTCGATGGTGGTGTGATTGATATTCCCATGCTTGGTCGAGTGCGACAGATCGTCGATCCCGATCGTTTGACAATTGTGAATACCACAGAACCCGGACACCAGCTCTATCCCGGCAACGTGTTCCGTTCGATAGTTCAGGAAGGAGATGACCTATATGTCCTAACGCAGGGATATGGGACGGGTGTTCTCCCTGCGTTGAACGAGTTTGCGGCACCTCGCGTCTGGAGACTTGCCAATCTTGGAATTCGTCGCGAACTCAATCCATATCCTCTGCTTGGTTATCCCATGGACGAAATGAATGCGATCGCGGGTGTGGGCGGACAGCCGCAAGCCAAGCCATCGGCAGGTGTTTCGAATGGAGTGCTGGGCAACGGCATTGGAAACTCTTTTGCCGGAGGCCTCGACCCTCTGAATCCGACACGAACTGCGGCCGCTGCCGCAGGCCGACGGAGCGGCAGGAATCTCCAGTAACAAACCGGTGCGATATCTGAGTGGGATGCATGGCAATAATCCGTCCGTATCCGCATTCGATAACCGGCACGCTAGCGGCGCAATTCATGCTTCCGGAAACCGCGGGCTTCTGGCGGAGGATGCCGACAAATACCGCTCGCCGGTTTTGCGCGAACTGCAGAGGTACAGGCAATTGGCGGCCTCCGGCGTTGCTGCTGCGTCATCATCCGCGGCGTCTCATCCGGGGATCCCGCCCGCTTCAGGCGCTGCTGGTAACGGAACTGCGGGCCCCTCGGGCGGTGTCTTGAAGTGGATCGGGAACGGCTTGATTGGTTCGGCGGAAGCATCGCAGTCGAACCTTCTCCCGCTAGGCGGTGCAGCGCCAGGTATCGTCGGCGAAAACGACGGGTCTATTCCTGACGCAAACGAGGCGGCGTCCCCATTGGCCCCTGACAATCGTCGATATCTCAGCCGACGCATCGCCGGCCAGGCATCCGCATTTGATACGGGAGCGCCGGCCGTATCGTTCGTTCCATCGAACGAGACTCTTTCTCCCGATCGCTCGAACTCCTTCGATGATCGTTTCGGAAACCGGGGCTCTGCGCCAAGCATGGCGCAGTTCGCGTTGCCGCAGCAAGCTTCACGACCGCTTGGGCTCTTTACCGGTCAGCCGATGCCGGACTGGCCGGTTTCACCACCGATCTTCGGTTTTCCAGATCGCTCGAGCGGCCACGGCGGTTCCGCAGATGATCGCGGGTTGGGCCGATCGCTGGTAACGGGGATTCCGTTTCTGGATGAGTATATTCGATATCTTAGCCGTGAGTACCCGATTTGATTTTGATGCAAGGAGTTGATCGCGGGCGGCAAGGTCAATCTGGTCGGTGACCGTGAACTCTATAACACCGCGGCCGAACTGACGAAGATCATGGGACACAACCCGCCAAACGCAACAGAAGAACAGGGACAAGGAGACGACATGATATCGGATGAGAACAGCTCGACCAGGCGGTCGCTCAAGCCTTGCGTTCACAGGAATTGCTCGACAACGAACTCCTGAGCGAGGCCTTTGCTACGCTCAAGCAGAACTACATCACGGCCTGGCGCACCACCACGATCGAGGACACGTCGGCGCGCGAGAAGCTGTTTCTCGCGATCAACATCGTCGGTAAGGTGCGCGATCATCTAGCGGCCGCCGTCGCCAACGGAAAGTTGGCGCAGGCGGAATTGAAGGAGCTGGCGCAGATCACGGAGCGCAAGCGGCGGTTTGGGATTTTGTAACATTCGAGACAGAAGGGCGTTGGATGGACGTCGCTATCCCGTCTCAGCCTGTGTTAGGCTCGGACCAACGGCAGGAGGCGAGAATGTCGGACCATGCGGTTGAAATACTCATCACCAATGCGATTCACACGGCCTTCATCAAATATCCTGAAGGCGATGGCGGCCCGAACCTCGATTATGAATGGATCGCGCCGGACCAAAGCATCCACATCGCCAAGGCCATCTTGCAGGATCTGTCGGCGAACGGATATCAGGTCGTGAAGAAGAGCGGCTGAGGCGAACTGCTGCGACAGCGCTGCTAGGCTTGAGCTGATACAACCGCAGGAAGAGCGGTTGATGATGTTCATAGTTTGTTCTATTAGAGGATTGTCGCCCATTTGGAATTGGTCAGCCCACCCGATGACCCCTGTTTTCTCTGCGATGGCGTTTAGTTGTGTCGCCTGGATCGCGGTATTGCTCTCTCCCCTGTGTTGGTCAAGCGCCTTACTTGCTCAAGAGAGTGCCGTTCGGTCTGCGGAAAAATCGGTGCCAACGCTAGAATCCCTACCGCATGATGCCCTGCCAAGAGGCGTGTTCAAGGGCTGGTGCGGGCAGAAGGATCGGTATCTTCTGGATGTGGATGGCCAGATCGAAGCCTACGACGCTGGCACCAAATACGCGACAATCGCGGTGTCGTCCGATTGGCCCTGGCACTGCAGCAATGATGGCGAGCAATTGGTCTACATCGATACCCGTATGGGATATGTGACCAAGGTCGATATCGCGAGCGGTGAAAGCCGGTTTTTGGCTTCATACCAGCCCGTCGACAGTGGAAATGCCAAAGTATCATTTTCGCCTGACCTTGGAAGCGTTGCAACCACCACACCTCTCACGCTCACTGCCGATGCGGGGACACTGAAGGTCATTCTCGTCCATCCGAACAAGCAGCGAAATTCGGACGAGTACGTACAGCAAATCAGGTGGAGCAAGGACGCCTCGAAAATGTTCGTGGCCTATGATCCCACCGCGATCGAGGTTCTTGACGCAGACGGCAGAAAGGTAAGTTCGGGAAAGAAGCCGAAAGCCGACAATGTCAGCGACGGATGGTTTGATGTCGATCGTAAGGCGTTGACGCTGTTTCTCGTACCCGAACAAGAAAATACGGGAGTCGTCGTCAGGTGTGATCCGGTTTCATGGAAATGCAGCCGCCTGAAATCACAAGTCGATTCGTTTTCGATCGGCGGGCGCGGAATTATGGGAGCGGTAGGGCCCCTAGGCAAGCTTCCGATCCCGGATGATGATTCAATCGTGACCCATCACCGTTATGCTGCCGAGATCCGGCATCAAACCTTTGGCCTCTTGGCCCGGCAAGTTTACGCCACAGCCGGCGGCCGATCCGAGTATGCCATAAGCGTTTCGCCGTCCGGATCGCAAGCGGTTTTGACATGGCGCAACGAGCGACTGGCCGGATGTGGGACCGGTTTCCATTCGTTCAAATGCGCTCAAGGAATTCTGGTCAATCTTTCGAAGGTGCTTAAATGAGTGATCCTTACCGTCCTCCTCGTCCGTTTAACCGAACCTCTCTCGCTACGGCCCCCGCATTGATCCAGTCACTGGAGAGCCGAAATTCCACGCGGGAGAGGATTGGTCTGCTCCGGAAGGCACACCAATTCCTGCGGCGACGCCCGGGAAGGTTGTTTACTCGGGCTTCAATCCTGGTTTCGGTAACACCGTCATTGTGCAGACGACTAACGGGTACAGCCTCTATGCTCATATGAACGAGGCGCCAAAGGTGGGAATGGGACAACAGGTCTGGCCTGGAGATATTATTGGTGGAGTCGGAAACACCGGCGAGTTTTCAAGGGGCAATCATCTTCACTATTCGGTCATTACGAGCGGTGTGCCAAAATCCAAGGGCGGGGTCGGTTTCAAACTCAACAAGGAGAATACGGCGGACCCGGCATTGTTCGACACCGCGATCCGTTACTCGAACCAGACGTTGCAAGCCGGCCGATCCATGTTTGGTCCGAACGATACGAACGACGCACTGACCTTTGCCAATCGCGGCAGTCCGCTGACGGACGCGTCTCCATTCCATCAGTTCGGATTGCGTCCGGCGGGTAATGCGCCAACGTTCGCCGAACGTTTTGGAAACTGGGTGTCACCCTCCGAAGACATCTCAGCCCCGGCTGTCGAACCACGGGGGCTGCCTGCCATGATCAATGAGCATATTCGAAGGCAGAACCAGCAAGCGGCTGTTGCGCCGCCGGCCCCAGCTTTCAACGGCGGCGCACAGCCGATACCATTCCTGCCAGACGATGGCGAGGAAGCCTTCGCCGATCGGTTCGGAGATAAGCCCCCGGTTCGAAGGTTATCGTCGTGGGTCCGCTCGCGTTGAAGAGGCCTTTTGTTGGCGGAATTAATGAAGGGGGTCACCCTTGCGAACGACAAAAGGAATATTACCGCGAACCGCGCAGTTATTCTGTCCCTTGTTGCGGTTTCGTGGCTGGCCCGCCCGCCCGCCGGGTGGCGTGGTACGTACCAAGAGCCCGGGCGGGCTGAACTGGCAGGTGGTGCCCGACATCACCGCATCGATCTATCCGATGATGCAGTATCTCGACGCCGAACTCGAGACTCGTACAGGTCTCAGCCGGCAGTCACAGGGCATCGATGCCAATGCGCTGCAGAACCAGTCAGCTACCGCGGTGGCGCAGGTATTTTCAGCCTCGCAAATGCGGATCAAGCTGATCGCACGCATCATGGCGGAGGGCGTGCGGGATATCTTCGCGCTGCTGCACGGCACGATCCGCAAGCATGGCCAGCAGCAGACGGTGCGGCTGCGCGATGCCTGGGTCGCGGTCGATCCCAGGGACTGGAAAACCCGCGACGACATGACCACCAATGTCGGCCTCGGCGCCGGCGGCAAGGCGCAGCAGTTTGCGCAGGTGATGGCGCTCGCCAACATCCGGAAACAGCTGATCGCGGGCGGCAAGGTCAATTTGGTCGGCGATCGCGAGCTCTATAATACCGCGGCCGAGTTGACGAAGATCATGGAACACAAGAATCCGGAGCGGTTCTTTTGCGATCCGGCCGCGGTCGATCCGCGAACCGGACAACTGCTGCATCCGCCGTTGCCGCCACCGGCGCCGCCGCCCGACCCGAAACTATTGGCACTGCAGGCGAGGGCGCAGGCCGATCAGGCGGCGGCCGTGCACAGGGCCCAGGCCGAGCAACAGAGAATGCAGGCCGACGCCATCCACCAGCAGGTCAAGATGCAGGCCGAGATCGAACTGGCGAAGATCAAGACCGAACTCGATGCAAAGATGAAGGTGCTGGACGCGCATCTCAAGGCCACAGCCGTACAGCAAAAGATACATCACGCCCAGGCGTAGCATGAGATGGAGGTCACGGAGGCAGCGCTCGGCATGGTGGCGGCTGCCGCAAGCCGTGATGCGAAGATGCAAGCAAAGGATGGGAAGGACAAATCCGATGTCCGACCAAAGCAGGCTGGACCAGGCGGCCGCCAAGGCGCTACGCGCGCAGGAATTGCTCGATAACGAACTCCTGACCGAAACCTTCAGGACGCTCGAGGAAACCTACACCTCGGCCTGGCGGGCGACGGTCATCGACAATGTGGCCGGGCGCGAAAAACTATTTCTCGCCATCAATATCGTCGGCAAGGTCCGCGATCATCTGAACGCCGTCGTCGCCAATGGCAAGCTGGCGCAGGCTGAATTAAAGGAGCTGGCGCAGATTGGCGAGCGGAGGAAGCGGTTCGGGATTTTGTGATGCGGGAGCGAGTGTGCAACCCAAAGGCGTGGGTTGACAATGTTCTCGTTGCGTTCTAGCGCTGGCTCAATGAAGAATTCCGGTCGAAGTCGTTGAGCCCTCTCATGGTCACTTACTTGTCTTCTCCAATCTGCTGCAGTTTTGTGCCAGCCACTCGTCGCAGAATCATTCCGGTCATTATGGCCGTCTGCCTCTTTTCGATTGCTGTGCTGGCATCTGCAATTGACTGTCGCGCAGAGCAGGGACCGCCGAAGACGCCTGGCGATGCCGTTCCCACACTCGAGGCGCTGCGAAGCATACCGCTTCCCCGTGGAAGGTTTGTGAAATGGTGCGGTGACAGGATCATTATGGAGGTGGACGGGCGCTACGAAATCTATGACGGCGAAGCGAAGGCGTCCCCGCTTTCTTTTCCACTCAAGTCGAAGTTGCTCTGTGGTGACAACAGCGAAAAGCTGATCTTTGTCGATCAAGAGGACGGGCGGGTTTCGGAGGTCGATATAGCTGGAGGTGTCGTAACGCGGACTCTCGCAACCTATGGGGACAAGCTGCGGCAGCAAGTCTCATTCTCTCCAGATTTGAAGCGTGTCGCGAGCAACCAACCCCTGACCTTGGCGCCCAATGTGGTGGCTTGAAAGTCCTGGAGTTCAAAACCATTGGTCTTTTTCGGTGGAGCCGAGATTCGTCGGCATTGTTTGGGGTGACGAAGCTAACGGAAGCGAATTCCTCGAGCGTAGAGATCTACGGCGCGCAACGTCAAAAAATCGGATCAGGGCCGGTGCCGGTGGGTCATTTCTTCAGAGATGGATGGTTCGCCGATTCGCGGACGCTCTATATCTTGCCTCCCTTCGCAACGAATTTGGCAGCGGGGTTGTCGTCAGGTGTCTGATTGAAGGCTGGAAATGCGTGACCGTGGCAAGGAACGTGCTTGAAGTTTCCATAGGCGGCAACGGAACCACAGGGATGGTCCGCGCCATCGGTAAATATACGAGCAATGGCGACGAAACAACTTACCCGCGCGGATATGTTGCGGAAATCCGCAACGGCGCTTCGCAGGTCGTGGCCCGGCAGACGTTCAGGCCTTCCGAGCGGAACGAGTTTGTTCTGGCCATTGCGCCGTCAGGAATGAAGGCAGTCTTCACCTGGCATGAGTTTTGTCCTGACGGAAAACGAGATAGTGCCCGGTGCAGTAATGACGGCAGGGGCGGAATAATGATGGACCTTTCTGGGAGGCCTAAATGAAGAACGCCTAAGTCTGTACGCTCACATGCAGAATGGCGACCGGGCCGAACTGGGACGGAGGATTTGGCAAGGAGATACCCTTGGACGGGTTGGAAGTACGGGCATGAGCACCGGTCCTCATTTGCACTACGCGGTGATCAAAGGCGAAGCGGGCGAAGAAATAATTGCGAAGAGCGAGGGTACCGGCGGGTCAATCGGTATCCAATTGAACAAAGAGACCACCTTAAATCCAGCCGAATACGACAATTACGATCCGGTATCTCGATGAGACCAGGCGTGTTGCGGAAATAATGTCTGGTGGCGGCGCAGGACCGACTTCAGGCCGCCTTAATGCTGGCCACCAAGATTCATTTGGTGATCGCTTCGAACGATGGGGATCTTCTCCGACTGCCATCGCTCCAATGCCTGCGCCCGACAATCCCGCTTCCCTTGATCAACGCTTTGGAAGCTGGGGCTCGACATACGCCGGCAATGCTGGCGTTGGCAACTCGCCATCGGTGGCGCCTCCAGATTTTGTCGGGCCAAGCAAGCCGTTTGTCTCCAGGCCCAATGGTTCGCTGGCCGCTCCCGACGGGTCGGCTCCTCTTTATCCCGCACCGATGAACCTCGGAGCGCCCGGCCCGTTCTCGACTGGCGGAAGATTTGTGCCGCGCTCATTGCCGCCTCAGCCCCTTTATCCGATCGGGTCGCTTGTCCCTGCATCGAATGGGCGCGCACAGGATCGCCAGGGTTTGCTTGACGATCAACCCGGATACGGGAATTCGTCGCCGGCGGAAGAAGCCGACAGATTCCGCTCGCCGGTCCTGCGCGAACTGCAGAAGTACAGGCAATTGGCGGCCTCCGGCGTTGCTACAGCGCCGTCGTCCGCAGCCTCTTATCTTGGGCTCCCGCATGCCTCGGGCAGTGTTAGTAGCGGAACCGGAGGTGTCACGGGCGGCGTCTTGAAGTGGATCGAAAACGGCTTGATCGGTTCGGCGGAAGCATCGCAGCCGAAGCTTCTCCCGCAGGGCGGTACTGCGCCAGATTTCGCTGGCGAGAACGACGGGTCTATTTCCAATTCAAACGAGGCGGCGTCCCCGTTGACCCCTGACAATCGCCGATATCTCAGCCGACGCATCGCCAGCCAGGCATCCGCATTTGATACGGGAGCGCCGGCCGTACCGTTCATTCGGTCGAACGAGAGTCTTTCACCCGATCGCCCGAACGCTTTCGAGGATCGCTTCGAAACATGGCCCTCTACCCCAAGTGTGACGCAGCCCGCACTGCCGCAGCAAGCTTCACGGCCGCTTGGGCTCTTCAGCGGTCAGCCGATGCCGGACTGGGCCGTTCCAGCGCCGATCTTCGATTTGCCGGATCGCGCCAGCGTCCGCAACGATTCCGCAGACGATCGCGGATTGAACCGACCGCAAGGAACGGGGATTCCGTTGCTCGACGAGTATATTCGATATCTGAATGGAACGTACGCGGCCTGACTTCACTCGACCGGTGTGCGTTTCTCGATCACTATGAGCTTAGTATTGGGCTTGCGCTCACGGGGGTTCTATTTTTGGTGAAATTTTGTCAGTTGAAAAATTTGATACGTCATGAGGTTGGCGTCGAAAACTTTGCTCGATAGAACTCGGTCCCCAAATGGTATCGTCGGCATTTGCTCGTTGTCGAGCGTTGACACGTCGGGCAAATCACGGGCACATATTCAACGTCGCAAGAATTGTAAGCCAGCGCCGAGCGCCTGGCAGCGAGGCGTCGTAGCGATAAAGTGGCTGCCGAGTACAGCATTCCGGCTCCCGTCGTAGAATGAATTTGATGGGACGCGGTCAACGCTGAAATCGGTCAACGGCTCGGATGGAGCCGGTGTTAGATCGGCCAGCGCTCCAGCTTTGGACGAAACGCGAGATACCTTAGCGCCGGGAAGAAAGAAGATGGCTGCTCTATTCGTCGTCGGGTGTGGGATCGCCTTGATCTGGACAGTCGTCAAATACCAGATCGTCTACTGTGCGCTGAAGGACTCGCTTCCTCCCCAATTGCCAGCGCGTTTTGCATTCCCCGTATACGTGCTCAGCCCTTCAACGCCACTGCCGCTGCAGGCGGAATACGTAAAGTCGCTGTGGGGCGGGTGCGTGGCATTTCTTTGTGTTTCATTGTGCTTTTTCTCACTTGGGGAACTGGCCGTTGGTTGTGTCTCGTTGGTTGTCTTCGCCGCAAGCGTTGTTTCGGCGTTCAGGGCCTGGAAGACCTACACGGAAAACTGCAATCGGGCGGTGGCCCAGGACGAAAAGGAAGTACCATGACCGCAGGAAGTTATGCAGGAGGGACTTTTGGATTCCCCTTTGGCTTGGGACTCGGGCTGTACATCGACAACCAGGGGCGGGCGTATCCTCAACTTTACGGCGGCACTCCCGGCTTAAGTCTTTCGGGAGGCGATCTCGAAGGGCTTTTGACAGGACCGTCGATTTCCTGGAGTCCAGGAGTTGGATCCGTCTGACATAACATCGGAGGGAATACAGACGCTATCGGGGCTGGCGTCGCGACGGCCGGCGTCGGGACTTCGGTTGGCGTCACGCACGGGTTTGGTCCATTTGAGGCATCTAAGGATTATTCGCGGCCATGGGTTACGCCTGCCATCCGCGACTCGGCAGCGAGCGCCGGAGTCCCGGGTCGTTACAACGTTTTTGAATACGGCTATTCGGACTCGAAAGCTGGTTCCCCAACCTTCGATGAACGCTGGAATGGTGTGGAGCGACCCGCGACCTTCAACGATCGCTGGAGTGGTCCCGCCTTGCTTCGGAAACCGAGCCCTTCTCCACCGGACAGTGCAATCGCTTCGACACCCCCTTGGTCGACCCAGCCGCCGCGACTGGCCGCTCTGCTCATGGATCACATCCGGCGCCTGAACGAGCAGGATGCCAGCAAGCCGCTGGTTTCGATATTCGATGCCGGCGCGCAGGCGGTACCTTTTCTTCCTGACGATGACGAGGGTTCCTTCGCCGATCGGTTCGGAGACCGCCCTCCGGTTCTAAGGTTGTCGTCGTGGCTCGATCAGCGCTGAAGCCGTTGCGACGACTATCGTTGAAAGGATTTGACACGTCGGGCAAATCACGGGCACATATTCAACATCGCAAGATTTGTAAGCCAGCACCGAGAAGCTGGTAGCCGACCTCATCGCGGCGCGCGACAAGCTGTTGCAGAAACAGCAGTCCCAATACCCACCGCAAACGAATTGGCAAAACGCCAACGCTGACCCTGCGAAACGCAGGCGCCCGGCGAAGATGTCTCGCAAGCCGAACCGGAAGCGATGCTTCCGCGCCATCGCGCAACCGGGATTTTGATCACTCCAAAGCTCAATCACACCCGCGCGTCGGATACATGACGAGCGCGTCCGCCTTCGCGCGGCGCGCCGCTCGTGCTGCGCCGCCGCCGGACACCATGAGGACCAACAGATGACTTTGCCCACCAACACGGTCACCACCTATCAAGCGATCGGCAACCGTGAAGATCTCAGCGATATGATCTATCGCATCGACCCGACCGATACCCCGTTCATGAGCGGTGCCGAAAAGGAAAAGGCGACCGCGGTGAACCACGAATGGCAGACGCAGGCCCTTGCGCTGCCTTCCACATTGAACGCCCAGCTCGAGGGTGACGATCCCACCGCCAATTCGCTCACGCCGACAATTCGCGTCGGCAACCTCTGCCAGATCTCCTACAAGATGGCGCAGGTCTCGGGTACCCAGCAGGCGGTCGATCACGCCGGTCGCGACAATGAACTGGCCTACCAGGAAATGCTCAAGGGCCTCGAGCTGAAGCGCGACATCGAGAGTATTCTTTTGACCAACCAGGCCAAGGTGGCTGGCAACACCAGCACGCCGCGGAAGACAGCCTCGATCCTCTCCTGGATCGCGAGCAATACGTCGAAGGGCACGGCCGGTGGTGCGGCCGATCCTCTCACCGCCGACGGCGCGGCTATCCGCACTGACGGCACCCAGATCGCCTTCACCGAAGCGCGGCTGAAATCCGTGCTATCCCTGATCTGGGGCAACGGCGGCAAGCCTGGTACGATCATGACCGGCGCGTTCAACAAGCAGGTGTTCTCGACCTTCACGGGGCGATCCACCGCCATCGAGGAGACGAAGTCGAAGAAGATCGTGGCCTCGGTCGATGCCTACGAGTCGGATTTCGGCAAGCTCAAGGTGGTTGCCAACCGTTTCCAGCGTCCGCGCGACGTGCTGGTGCTGGAAATCGACAAATGGGCGATTGCCTACCTCAACGGCCGAAACATGACCTCGATCCCGCTTGCCAAAACCGGCGACTCCGATCGGCGCCAGATCCTGGCGGAATACGCGCTCGTTGCCCGCAACGAGAAGGCTTCCGGCGGCGTGTTCGACAACACCACCACCTGATCGCCCGCAATCATTATCGCATTTCCCTGGGCGGCCTTCGGGTCGCCCATTTTCTTGTCCGCCTTTTTTGGAGCCTTGACCCATGCCACTTCCCGGCAATCGAACTTTGAATACTGCCGATCTGACGGCGTACACGCCGTCATGCGGCACGACGCCTGTCGCGGCCTACATCCGCGTTCCCTTTCGCTGCCGGTTGCTGAAGGCGGCCGGTGTCCTTGGCGGCGCGATCACCACGGCTGACGGCACCATCACGGTGGCGGCGAACGCCACCACGCTTGCGACCTTTACGGTGACTCAGGCGGGTTCGGCGGCCGGTCAATTGTTCGCGGTGACGCCGCCTTCACCGGTCTATCTCAACGAGGATGACGTCATCGTCCTGACGCCGTCCGGCGCTTCCGGCGCGTCGATCCCGATGCATTTCTCGATCGCCGTGAGGTCCGCATAATGTCGTTCTTTCCCAAGCATCATGCTTCACGGGTCGGTATCACCCAAACGATTGCCTATGACGCTAGCGCAGTGGCGACCAATGCCTTCGGCGTCTCGACCTACCAGCTGCGCCTGGTCGCCAATTCGGCCTGCTGCTACAGGATCGGCGATGGCGCGCAAACGGCTACCGTTGCGGATAATTTTCTGCCGGCCAATACGATCGAATATGTGATCGTTACGCCAGGCCAGCGTATCGCCGCCATCAAGGCCGCCACCAACGGGCTGGTCACCGCAACGGCCGGAACCCTCTGGGTCACGGAGATGAGCTGATGGAGGGCGTGCTGATACGGCCGCACCTCGACAGCAACGGCAAGGACCTCGCGATCGAGCATGTGCAGGATGTCGAGCCGATCCTGCAATGGAACAAGCAGGCGCGCGGCGACGAACAGCGTAGCGGGTGGGGACGTCACGTCGCGCGGATCCCCAACGTAGTCTACGTCAAGTGGCTCAACGAAGAGCATGCCAGGGGCCATACGTCGCTCCGGATGTTCACGGCGGAGTTCGATCTGATCGTGCAGCGGAAGCTCGATGACCCCGAGTGGGCATATTTGCGAACCGACAGGCCGATGCTGCAGGCCGGCTGGTCAGCGAGGTTACCATGACGCAAATTGTGGACTATGCCTCGCTGCAAGCGGCGGTGACCGAATATCTCGCAAGGGATCAGGACGTCACCCTGATTGCGCGGATTCCGACTTTCATCCAGCTGGCGGAAGCGAAATTCAACCGGCAGCTGTTCGTGCGTCAGATGGAGCAACGTGCGACGGCGTTGACCAATCTTGGCTCGGACGAACCGGAATTCATTTCTCTGCCGGAACACTTCCAGTCCATGCGACGTGTGCGCTTGTCGAGCGTGACGGGAAAGCCATGCCTGGAATTCAAGTCGGGCGTGCAAATGGATGAATACCGCTTCGGTACGTCCGATGTTGCGGGTCGGCCGCGCTACTTCACCGTGTTCGGCAATGAGATCGAGTTGGCGCCGACGCCGGACGACGCCTACACCGTCGAGATGGTGTATCGGCAGGGTATCCCGCCGCTTGCGTCGAACGATACCAACTGGCTGCTGACACTCGCGCCCGATCTGTATCTCTACGGCGCGTTACTCGAGTCGGCGCCTTACCTCAAGGAAGATGCGCGCATCCAGACCTGGGGCCTCGGCCTCACCAGCGCGCTCGGAGATTTGAACAATCTCGGGCTGACGTCGACTTTCAATGCCGGGCCGATGACAGTCCGCGTCTCCGGCCAGGTCATATAAGGGCTTTCACCAGATGGCATCATTCAACAAATTCAACTGCTTTTGCCTGGACGTCGCGAACGCGCTGCATGACATGAAAACGGGCACGACCCATGTCTACAGGGTCTACCTGACGAACACTGCGCCGGTTGCCACCAATACGGTCTACAACACTCCGGCCGACCTCTCGACCGTGAACGGTTATACCGCCGGCGGCGCCAGTGTTGGAACTGTCACCGGTTCACAAACCTCCGGCACATTCAAGTTCATCGGTGGAACCGATCCCGCATGGACCGCCGCGGGCGGTTCGATCGGGCCGTTCCAGTACGCAGTGCTTTACAATTTCACGTCGGGGACCAAGCCACTAATCGGTTGGTGGGACTACGGCACGGCAATCACGCTGACCAACGGCAATTCGTTCACGGTCGACATCGACCAGGCCAACGGCATTTTGACGATCACCTGACATGGCAAAACTATACAATCTCGCGCGTATGACCACCGCAACGACGGGCACGGGCACCATCACGCTCGGATCAGCCGTGTCGGGCTATCTCACCTTCAATCTGGCGGGCGTCGCCAATGGCGACGTCGTAACCTATGGCATCAAGGACGGTGCGAATTCGGAAATCGGAACCGGCACCTATACGACGTCGGGAACGACGCTGACGCGGGCGCCGACCAAATCAACGAACGGCAACGCCGCTATCAGCCTTTCCGGAACGGCCGAAGTGTTCATTTCCCCGCGTGCGGAGGATTTGAATTCTGCGTTCGAGCCGAATACCGTCACCTCCGCGTCAGCCTCCGCTCTGGCTGTCGGTGCCAATGGCGCAACGAACCCGGTTCTCAAGGTCGATGCCTCGACGGTATCGGTAGCAACCGGCGTCCAGATCAAGGGGGCGGCGGCGGCCAGCGGTGCGGCGCTCTCCGTGATCTCTTCCGGCGCCAATGAAAATCTGACGATCGACGCCAAGGGAACCGGCGTGATCACGCTCGGCGGAACATCTACAGGTGCGGTGAACGTACTTAGAGCGCTGGTATCAACCGCAGGAATGGTTGTAGCGTCAGGCGGGTCGAATATCTACGACAGCACGTTTAACGGCAGTACTCAAATTGGAATAGTGCTGCGTTCATCTGTTTCGGCTACGTCAACCATGATGGTATTCACCACGACGGCCGGTGGTGCAGGCAGCATTCAATCAACCAACACGACGACGGCCTACAACACCTCATCTGATGCGAGGTTGAAGAATGACTTCCGCCCCTTCGACGCCGGCCGCATTATCGACGCGCTGCGGGTTGGTGAATTCGACTGGAAACTAGGCGGGCGAGGCTACGGCGTCCTTGCGCAGGAAGCCTACAAGATATTCCCTGAAGCCGTGAGTGTGGGCGATGACGATCTCTCCACGGCAGATGCAATGCCATGGCAGGTTGACTATTCGAAATATGTTCCGGTCCTGCTCGCTGAACTCAAGATGTTGAGGGCGCGGGTGCTGGCTCTCGAAAATGGTGGATCCTAGATGCTCGGCTTTGACGCGCTTGGCAGGCTGGCGGTCGGGCAGGCCGCCAGCCAGGCGGCGACCAATGCGATCCTCTCCGCCGTAACGGGATCGTTTTCCGTCGCGGGACAGCCCGCGATATTTCGAACGTTGCAACCTGGTTCGGGAGCCGCGTATTCGATTTCCGGGCAACTCGGGAGCTTCAAGGTTTCCGGTGGCGCGTCTGCTGGAAGCTATTCGATCGCGGCTAATGCTGCGACATTGCGCATCGTGTTCCCGGCACTCGCCGCAAGCTACTCGGTCAGCAGCAACACGGCGTTCTTTCGCACCAAATTGATATCGGCTTCCGGACCATACTCGGTGTCCGGAAGTGCGATAGGCTTCTCTATCCGTTGTCCGACCGGCCAGGGCTCCTACGTGGTGATCGGCAACGCCGCGAATTACTCTCGCGATTTCGCGGCTTGGTTTCCGCGCCCGTTCGACAGCGATAGCTGGACTGGAAGCATTATCCAGAGCGAAACGTGGACGCCACAAGCGATGCCGGCAGCGGCATGGACCGCGAAACCAGAACAGGCCGAAGCGTGGACGCCGGCCATCATTCAACTCGATCCCTGGACATCCGAATAATGCCGCTTCTTTCAACTGGCGATTATCGCCCCGATGTCAGCGATTTCGAAGGCCAGGCCAGCCGGAACATCCTGAACGTGATTCCGCGCGGCGATGGCTACGGACCGTTTCCGTCGTTTTCGCCGTACACATCAGCGCTTCCCTCGGCCTGCAGAGGCGCCTTCTATGCACTGAAATCCGACGGCACGGTCGTTACCTTTGCCGGCACCAGCAACAAGCTCTACAAGCTCAACAATACGGATTTCACCTGGGGTGACGTCTCAAAGGGAGCGTCAACCTATTCGACGCTGTCCGCCGCCGCGCAATGGCAATTCGCGCAGACCGGGAATTTTGTTTTCGCGACCCAAGCCAATACCGTCTTGCAGGTTTTCGATCTTTCGTCGGCTACGGCATTTTCCGATGCTTTGGGATCGCCGCCGCAGGCAGCCTATATCAGCGTGGTCGGGCGGTTCCTGGTGCTCTCGGGATTGCTTTCGACACCTTACCGGATTCAGTGGTCCGGCCTGAACAGCTTCAATGCTTCCACGAGCTGGACGCCGGGGACAAATTCTTCCGACTTCCAGGATTTTCCTGATGGCGGCATCGTCCGTGGGGTCGCCGGCGGCGAGGCCGGGATTATCTTTCAGGATCAGGCGATCCGGCGCATGTCGTACGTGCCGGGATCGCCGATCATTTTCCAGATCGATCGCATTACGCAGGATAAAGGGCTCTATGCGCCTTACTCGATCATCCGGGCCGGTGAGCGAATCTTCTTCTATGCCGGGCAAGGCTTTCACAAGATCGAGCCGGGCGGGGTGCCCGAGCAGATCGGCCGGGAAAAAGTCGATCGCACATTTCTTGCCGATCTCGACAAGGGCAATCTGCAACTATTCGTAGGTGCGGCCGATCCACGTAGTACGCGCGTGTATTGGGCCTACAAGTCAGTCTCGGGAACGGTGGCGAATTACGACAAGCTGCTCGGTTATGACTTTTTACTGGATCGCTTTTTCGCGGTATCGGCGACCGGCGAATATTTGCTCGGGATCTCGCAGACCGGTCTGACGCTGGAAAATCTCGACAGCATTTCATCTTCGCTGGATGCGTTGACGCTGAGCCTCGATGCCTACGCCACCGCCGTGCAGCCCGAAATCGCGCAATTCGCGGGTACCCATGTGCTCGGATTTTTCAGGGGAGAAAACCTCGAGGCGACGATGGAGAGCGCTGAACAGGGAACAGATGAAAACCGCATCACCATCCGGGGTTTTCGTCCCGTCACTGATGCCGCGACGCTGTATGGCTCGGTCTCCTACCGCGATACGACCGCGGCGACGGCGGCCGCGGGCGTCGAAGTCCCGGTCAACGCAAGAACCGGCCGCTGTGACGTGAGGCGCGACACCCGCTATTCACGATTCAAGGTGCGGATCCCGGCCGCGACGCCCTGGACGTTCTGTGCCGGCGTCATCCCGGACCTTACGACCGGCGGCACGCTATGACGGCTTATGTTCCGGGGATCACCGAGACCGACCTGAAAAGGATCGTTCTCGCCATTCAACAGCTGGCGGCGGGCCGGTCGAATGCGGTGGGCTCGGTGACGCTTGCGACGGGTAGCCCGACGACGGTTATAACCGACAAGAATTGCGCGATCGGATCGACGCCGTTGTTCACGCCGACCACCGCCAATGCGGCGACCGAACTCGGCAACGGCACGATGTATATCTCAGCTGTCACCAATGGCGCGTTCACGATCACGCACGCCAACTCGGCGACGACAGGGCGAACATTCCTTTATGCCCTCCACGGCTGAGCTGGTTTGCGTTGATCCCAAACGGGTTCACGACATCTGGCCGTACGTGAGTTCGCTGCTGAAGGCGGCGTGTCAACGCACCAAGCTCAACGCGTTTGCCGACATCGAATCCGACATTCTTGCCGGCCGCAGCCTCCTGTGGATCGCGTGGAACGGACAAACCGTTGAAGCCGCCGCGGCGACTATCCTGATCAATTCCGAAATCGGCAAGGTCTGCATCATCACGGTATGCGGCGGCAGCGACATGAAACGGTGGCTGCCGCTGATCGATCGGATCGAGGATTACGCGAAGCGCGAGGGGTGCGCGCGCGTACGCATCTACGGCCGCAAGGGCTGGCGGCGGGTGCTTGAGGGGTACCAGGAAAAACACGTCATCATGGATAAGGAGTTAGGTTGATGGCCACGGTAGATTTTCGCAACGCATATGAATTGTTGCGTCGAGTGATGGAGCAGCAGGAGCTGGAGCGGCAGGGGAGCGGTTACGGTTCGATCCCGGGTACCGGGTCTGCTTCTAATTCCGGCAGCTACGGTAGTCCGCAGGGTGGGTTGCTTGGCAGATTGATCGCGCTGCAGGAGGAGCAGAGTCGCTACCAGCCATATCCAGGGGACGTCGGACAGGCGCCTCTCGAGCCGCAGAATCCGAATTTCAGGAAACTTTCGCGGGTTGATGTTCGGCCGCAGGGAGCGGTCGCGCCGTCTGATCCCGCCAACGATCAATCAAACTCGTCATATTCTCCCGGCGTTGATCTCGCGTTCGACCCATCGAGTAAGCCTGCCCAAGGTGCAGGTATGTTCGGCATTCCCGGCTACATGCCGGCACCGCCGTGGGGCGTTCCTGTGGCAGGAGGTGTTCCACTTCCCTTTCCAGGAATGCGAGGGAGACCGTTTCCGCTTCCGCCAATGGGGCCTGGCAGCATTCCGACGATTCCGATGCCACATATTCCTGACTGGCTGAAGGCCATCGGCCAAGGTGTCCAAGTGTTTCCCAGGATGTTTTTGGGGGGAGGTGGGGATGACGAAGATTGTAAGGAGGAAGTAAAGAAGGCTCGTGAGGAATGCACTGAAGCGTTTGCGAGTGGTTGGAAGGGCGAGTACGGTCTTGGGCCCTATAGAGCCCCTGGCGCAAAGTCCTGGACTATACAAGACTGTATGCGAGGGCGCATAAGCGAACGTTGCGGGGGAAATCCATGGGATCGGAAGCCAGGTGAACGATGAACGATGATGCCGATTCTAGCGATCTTCTTTCCGAGAAAATATTGTCTTTGATTTTTCGCAAGCGTTACGACGAGGCGAAAGAGCTTATTGATGCTGAACGGAAAAGGCTACCGGAACAGGAGCATCGACTATTAGCTCTTTCGGCAACCCTGCATGAGAGGGTTGGAAATATTGACAAGAGCATCGCATTGATGCGTCAAGCGCTCAAGGAAAGGCCGGATTGGCTCCCTCATTTATATCAGCTTTCTGTCATGCTCATGGACGCGGAGCACTGGGAGGAAGCTGACGTTGTTCTGAAAGAAGCTATCTCTTTGTCCCAGGCCAAAAACGACGCCTACTTTCTGGGCGAGTGCCGTTTCAGAAGGGCAGTTTGTTTGCATGCACTGCGGCGTTCAGACGAGCTCGAACAGGCGAAGGCCCAGATTCCTGCTGACCTCAGTATTTTCATTGGGGACGGTCTGTATCGGATCGACGACCTTATTAAGTGATCGCTTCATTGTGAAAGGCGCTTAGGGATTCGTCCCTTACAATGCGTGACATTCGGAATGGCCTAGAATGGCCAAGCGATCGAATCCGCTGCGGCGACCTTCCTGATCAATTCCGAAATCGGCAAGGTCTGCATCATCACGGTGTGCGGCGGTAGCGACATGAAGCGGTGGCTGCCGCTGATCGATCGGATCGAGGATTACGCGAAGTGCGAGGGGTGCGCGCGCGTGCGCATCTACGGCCGCAAGGATGGCTGCGCGTGCTCGAGGGATATGAGGGAAGGTTTGTCATTATGGATAAGGACTTGAGCTGATCATACCTGCATGGCCAGAGCGTTCGGCGGGCCCTGGTGGTTGATAGGCCATTCACTTGACATTGTTCTTGTTTTGTTCCAAATTCCCGACGCTGTAATTCCTGTTTGTGTGGGCGCCGAAGATGTCGTGCTTAAAATCATTTGACGGGCGCGAATTGCAACTTGCTTGGTCAGGCGGCGCGTGCCGCAACGACATTCGAGATGGCGGGATCTCGTTTGCATTCCGCTTACTCGTCTTTCGCCTCACAAATTTCTTGGCGTCGTGTGTGCTTGCCGTCCTTTGTTTCAGCGCAGAAATATCGCACGCTCAAACCGATGACATTGGAATCTACAAGCGCGCCGTCGAGTTTTGCCGCGCGGTTGCCAAGCGGCCCATGGCGCTGGATCTCGATAGGCGTGTCTTGTGTTTTGACGGTTTGATTTCCGACGGCCCAGATTTCTCGCCGGCAAACGGCCTTGAACCGAATGGTCTTTTCGTCGTGCGAAGTCTTGGCGGCGAAGCAATTTCTGCCATGCGTATTGCGGACTGGATACGAGACCGGCGCGCAACAGTCGTGGTCTACGACTACTGTTTTTCTGCATGCGCCAGTTTCCTTTTCGTAGCATCGGACAAGACCTTTGTTGTGGGCGGCACTCTCGTTGCATGGCATCACTCAGACCGACCTTTCTGTCCTCAGCTCAAGGTCGCGGATGATCTCGGCCCCAAGCGCTTGGAAAAAGTGCCTTGTTCCGATACCTCTCTCGAAGTTCAAGCTGCATATCGCGCGAACGATGATCAGTACGCAGAATTTTACGCGTCGCGGGTCATCGATCCCCTATTCAAGAATCCTCCTGAGAGCTTCGCCATCCGCAGAAGGCTGAAGAATATGTTTGAGGGAAATGGCGGGTATCCGGATGTCATGTGGACCTGGCATCCACGATACCTCGCGAGCACGTTGAAGGCGAAGATCGTCTATGAGGCTTATCCGAGCAGCCAGATTGAGGTTGACGCCCAACTATCGAAGCTTGGTTTCCGGTACCGCATCCTGCACGATCCGTAGCAGCGTTTGACCGCTTGAAAGTAGCGATGCATCGCGCGGTCTCTTTCGCAGTTTCTTAAACCGCACATCACTTCGCAATTGTTGACACACGGCCCGCCAAGGGCGCGTTGGGGTTGACAATGGCTGCCTTCAACCGACTGGAGAAAATAATATGGCTCGTTCCCGCACAGACGATCTCTATTCCCCCGACTGGCCGTTGAGGGAGCCGGTCAAACCTGAAGGCCCGCCAGCCGGAATACCGAAAGAGCTCCGGCCATACCCTTCATCCCGGGGTCCCAAGAATCCTTTCCCGGAACCAAAAATAGAGCCGCCACAAAAGCCGATCAACATATGGAGAGGATTTCAAGCCCCGGCATTTCCTGATCTGCGGCCGGAGTGGTTGGTGCCGGCCATACCTCCCCCCGCGACAAGTCCCTTTCCTGATCCATCTACGCCGCGTTTGCCACCGATTCCGTCCGAGAAAATTGAGCGTCGCGATTTGAACCCTTTGGATTTTCCCGGCCAGGGACGAAACGAGCCCGGCGATGCTTACGGTACGGTGCTCCGCAATATGATGCCGCGGGGTCAGGTTCAGTCGCCCGCCGATTCCATTTTTGCTGCGAACGGTACGCCTGAATATCATTCGAACAGCAACGAGAGTCCGCAAGGCGGCTTACTCGGCAGGTTGATTGCACTGCAGGAAGAACAAAATCAGTATCGGTCAAATCCACAGTACGGCGGACAGGCAGCATCGGCTGCATCGACGCCGCTGCCGCAGGATGCCACCCAGTCCGAGGCCGATCAGGCGCAACAGGCGAGAGAAGCGGCCGGGGCGCGTTTGGTGCGTGGAGTGAGGAGCCTTGCGCGCAGCGAAGGTCCGCCGCCTGATCCGATCGACATCGCAAAATCCGCAGGCATCGGCTTCGTTAACGGAGTGGTCAATACCGCAGGCCTGCCGGCAAACGTCCTGACCGGCTTTGGTCATTTCCCGAACAACTTCGTAGCCAATCAATCCAGACGCTGGAAAGGCTTTCCGGAACTTCCCGCAGATGAGCCCGACCATTTCAAGCCCTGGACGTCAGACGAACTTCGCCGCTGGCTCGAAGGAAAATGGGGCGGCGAATTCTATCGACCCAAAAGCAGAGTTGGACGCTTCGCCGAAACTGTTGGCGAAATGGTACCGATGATCCTGGGCGGTGAGGGGGCGCGCGTCCGTCGCGGTGTGCAATCGGCGGGCGAAGCAATGCGTGGACTTCCCGGTATTTTGGCGAAGCACGCTGTCGCTCCGGGTGTAGCAGTTCAGACGCTGGAAGAAGCGTACCCAGATAGCCCGGCAGGGGAGGCGCTGCAGAAGGCGTATCCGGTGCTACGCCGGGTGCTTCCAGCCGCGCTCGCAGCAAAGCGACACTTTGGCAATTGAGTCGTCTTGCAATGAACGAGCGGCGGCGTCGTCCTGGCGTGGCCGTTTACGAACGGCGGTGACCCTGGAAAGCCTGAAGTATTTCAACAATGAAACCCAGGCCTTTCAGGAACGGTTTAGCCCCCGGCCAGCGCGCTTCGACCCTTGCGGCCAGCAGCCCGATCACTCCATAACATGATATTACCCAGAGGAAGCCGACGACACCAAGCAGACAAGCATCAAGCACACTCCCGGGCGTCATCAAGGGAAGGTAAGTGAGGAACACAATCGGCCCGAAGAAAAAGACGGCTACCACCGCGGCCACCAGCCAAGGCGATGGTGGATACGGTGGACCGGTTTTCTTCGTTGAAGGCGTGCTGGGTTGTGATGACGGTTCGTCTACCATGTCCTGCGGTCCGTTGCCGGTTGCCATCATTCTATCGGGACAGAGTGGGTGCGGCAGGAGCCGCGGTCAAGTGCAAAGAAATGCAGGCAGAGCAGTATTATAGTGATCTGCCATCGGCGGCCGGTGGCAACGCTATCGCCGGTTACGCTCGAGATGGGACAGCCGCCTTGTGGCGGTCAAGTGCCCCTCGCGTGATTCACGCAAACCAGTACACAATCTCATCATCATCGACCGGAGTAAACCAATGGGCGGACAATCATCATCGACGCAAACGCAACAGTCGCAGTCAGCGCCGTGGCAAGCGGCGCAGCCGATGCTGCAGGGCATCCTTGGGCAGCTCGGGGTGGGTTTGAACAACACCGGCCTGACGGGCGCGGAGACCGGCGCGCTTGATCGGCTTTCGCAGAATGCGTCACAAGGCAATCCCTATACCGGACAGATCGGCGAGTATGCGGCGTCACTTCTGAGCGGTGGCGGCGCCAATACGCAAGCCGGCAATGTGCAAAGCAATCTTGATGCTTTCCGGAGCCAGCTCACGCCCTATGCCAGTGGTGGCATGGTCGGCAACAATCCGGCCCTCGCCGCCCAGCTCGCGCAGATCCGGACCGACGTCGGGACTGCCGTAAACGGACAATTCGCGGCGGCCGGTCGCGACTTCAGCGGCGCCAACCAGATGGCTTATGGCCGCGGTGTCGCTGCGGCCGAAGCGCCTGTGATTGCCGCGCAATATAATCAGGACGTCGCCAATCAGATCAATGCCGCGAACGCACTTTATGGTGCCGGCAACACCACCGCCGGCACGCTCTCCGGCATGCAGCAAAACTATCTGGCCAACCAGGGGCAGGGCGTCACGGCGGCGCAATCCGCGCTCGACGCGCAGAACTATGGAGCGAATGCCACGCTCGCCGCTGAAGCCCAGCGCCGGGGTATCCCGGTTCAGGCACTCGGCCTGCTCGCTCAGATCGGCATTCCGATTGCGCAGCTTGGGTCGCAGTCAAATGGCACTACGACAGGGACGCAGCAATTGAGCGGCGCAGAGCAATTCGGCAAGATTGCAAGTGGCATTGGAAATATTCTGACTGGATTTAGCCATTTTAAACCGAAATAGGCGTCCGCGCTCAGCTCAAGATTGCTAACGGCAAGAATCAAGCGTGCCAACGAAATATTTTCCCGGAGCCATCAAGCAATGACAACCAAATCCGATTCCGCGCTCACCGGCGCCGCCTACGATCTCGTCAACGCCGGCTACGCGGCGATGCCAGATCCGGACGAAGATAACAGGCGAGATGCGATCGGAAGCGACACGGCTTCCTTGCGCGAAGCGGCGGCCGAGCGCGACGAGGCGCACAACGGTGCCGTCGTCCGTCAATATCTCGGTCCCGACGGCAAGCCAGCCGCAGCGAACGAAGCGATCACCCTTGAACGTGCCGGCCGTGACTATGCCAGCGCGACCGCGGCCGAGAGACTTGTCGCGGAAAGCGAGACGTCCAAGGCGTTGGGCGCCCGCGTCGATGCGCTGCGCGCCGAGGCGCTCGCCAATGATCCCGATGCTGCCGAGTTTTATGGCTTCGATCTGGCGGAAACCAAAGCCAACAAAGCCGACGCCAAAAATGTCGAGTCTGAAAGGTCGGTGAATGCGCCGGAAGGCGTCGGCAATGATCCGGCCGGCCTCGACCCCGAGCTCGAGAAGGCGTTGCAACATCCGCAGGTGCGCCGCGCCATCGAAGAGCAGGTCGGCGAGGCCGAACAGACCCGGCAAAATTATCTCAATGGATTGGCTGCGGCGACGCAGATTGCGCAGGTCAGTTTTCTGAGCCAGTTCCCCGAACTGGCAGGCGTCGCACCGGAGCAACTGCCTGGCGCGCTCGAGCAGATGTCGCGGCAGGATCCGACGAAATTGGCGCGCGTCCAGGCGATGGTAGAGGCGACCGAGCAATTGTTCGCTCAGCAAAGAGTGGAAAACAGCCATCAGGCCGAGCTGGCGCAGCAAGGCTTTCAAAGCTATGCGCGATCCGAAGACGCTCGCTTCGAGACCATGCTGAAAGGAGAGCCCAGGGAAACCCAGGCAGCGGTCACCGCTGAGATCTTTGCCTCCGCGAAGGCAAGCGGTGTCGAGCCTGCCGAACTGAACCGGTTGTTCAAGAGTGAGCCGTTGATGCGCAACGCCGTTTTCCAGCGCATGATGTATGACGCCGGAAAATATCGCCTGATGATGAAGGCCAGGGATGCGGCCGCGGCAAGGCCGCTGCCACCGGTGCAGCGGCCCGGCACCGCGCGGACGCCAGCGGAACGCGAGCATGCGGATCTGCGAACGCTCAATGCGCGTCTGTCGAGCTCAGGCGACATCAAGGACGCGGTGGCGCTGTATCACGCGCGGAAGGCGGGCAGACGATAGATGCGCGGCGATCAGACGACCAAACGGCCGGTGAAGCGCAGGCCTCGCTCAATGGACCTGCACAAAATATCCTGAAATTGTCAGAGAAAAATAACGAGGGGAGGCACACAAAGTCCTCGCTGGGAAGCGAGTATGGGGCTGGCGGCCGCTAATGTTCGTCTGACAAGGCCGAAGTTCTGTTGAATGGGTGTCTTCATGCGGAAATTCTGGCGATATTTTTTCCTTCTGCTGCTGTTGCTGTTTGTCGGTTACTGCGTGGAGTTCGTTTACCGCAAGAACAGTATCTGCGGTCCTGGCGAGCACGTCATCCAGTCAGACGCCGAAGCAATAAAATTAGCGCAGATACAGATTTTCCGCGCGCCCTACGTCGGCTTCGGTCGATTCGATGGGGTGGATATCGGCCTGCCCCGTGCAGCACATGGGAGGCCCGACAACATAGATTTTAGTCAACCCGATTGCTGCAAGGTCACAAGAACCAGGAGCGCCTTGGGTGTCATCATATGGGAGGTTGATCTTGAGGGCGTAACAATAGGAGAGCCTACGAGAAGGCGTATCACCGCGTCTATCTTGCTATCTAATTGCGGAGCCATGTTCCGGGATGATTCCGGGATGACAGCATACTCATCGAGGTAATTTTGCATGACTGAAAGTACTGTAAGGCTGACAAACGGTCAGCGCTGGACCCAAAAGAAATTTCTGGATCACTATATTGGGTCAACTGTGTCAGGCACGCCAACGCCGGTGGGCGATGTCCCGACCCCCGTCGATGTGGACAAGTCATGGTACATGGCCGAAGGTCCGGGGAGATACTACCATCCCGGGATGTTTCCGATCATCAATTGGATTTTGAACAATCGGAGTCTTGCTCCCGGGACGTATGATCTGGCGACACTTGCAAAACGCGACAGCGACATCAAGGCCCGCATATCGAACTACGACAGGGACGTGCGTTCTCCAGATTATTTGTTGCGCGCGAACGTGTTTGGAAATGAAAGTGCAAAGATTTCGGGTCGGGTTATTGTCGGTCGGGATGGCTCGAAGACATTCAGGCAGATCGAAGTCCAACCGATGGATACCAATTTCGATTTTCAACATAACACTTGGGGGCTGGCCTTGGAGCCTGCGCGGGAGGTGGCAAGGAGAATCTACGATCCGGAAAACAAGGGAATTTCTTACGACATTCAATATCGAGGACCAAGCGAAGCACCTGGACAATATCGGGGACCAAGCGAAGCACTAGGAAAGGGGCGAGTCTACGATACCTTCACCGACTCTCAGCTTAACGGCGCTCTTCGCAAGGCCGCTGTCTATCCAGATCGAATGCCAGCCGGGCTATTGTCGAGTGTCACCGGGAAGCCTGAGCTTCCGTTTGTGGATGAGCATCGTCGATACCTTAACCAGGCGAGCGGGGGTCAGCCGCCCGCATCCGCTGCCAACGCAGGTACGTTCGCGGCGCGGTTTCCGTCGCCGGCTAGTGGAATTCTCCCCGGCAACGACATGACGAACAGGGTCGCGGGCCTGGCGGGCATCGACCCGATGAATCCGACGCGACCCGCGCAGGCCGGTGGAATTCCCCGGTTGTCGGGCAATGCGCCCGTGCGATACGTGAGCCCGGCAAACGGCAACCATTCACCGGCCTCCGTGTTCGAATCGAGTTTGCCGACAGCGCAATTCGTCCTGCCTGGGGATCTGAAACCCGCCGGCGGTATCGCAGATTGGATCGCTGGTCTGGCGGGCGTCGATCCGCGGAGCCCGGCGCAATCCGCTCCGCTGGCCCAGACTGACCAACTGCGTGGATTCTATCGCGACGATCCGGAGCAACCGTGGACGGTTCAGGGGCGGCGCTAGACGGCGACCGTCCTGCCTCGATTTCTGCTGACATCTTGAATTAAGGCCCAACCAAGGAATAGCCCATGGCGGATGACGACCGGGATTTCATCGAACGTGTGGAGTCCGTCAACGAAAAACTCAGCGGAAAGCCGATGCCGACCGACGAAATGGCGGAAAAATTCGCGCTCTATGGTTTGAAGAAGCGTGCGGCGGCGCTTGAGAGCTTTGACGCCGAACTACGCGGTGACATCGACTCTGGACCGCATAACCTCCGCCGCCGCGTGCAATTGATGTCATTGCGCAGAAAGATGGGTGGCGTCCACGATGCGCTGCGCAAGGCGAAGCGCTGATACGACCGATGCGCGCGACGACAAATCCGGTGCTCATGGCGCTGGCGCAGGCGCGGATGCGCGCCGCACCGATGTTTGTAAAGTGGTGCGAGCTGAATGGGCGCTCGCCATGCCCCGCCGCGCCCGCCGATGTTGCGAGGTTTGTTTCCGACTGCGCCGCACTCGGCATCGTGCGACTGTGGCCGGCGATTCAGGAAATCTCGAAGCTACACACCTCGGTTGGCCTTGCCGATCCGACGTCGGGCGGCGTGGCTACCGCCGCAATCAGCAACCTTGCCGGAATCGACCCGCCGCGTTCCTGGCCGGTCGATCGCAAGCACCGCTTCAAATCGCTGCCGTATGATTTGCAGATCTACGTCGCGGCCCACGAATTGCGGCGCGAGAAAGCGCTGCGGCGGGCCCAGAACGAGGCCGCTATCGCCAGGCAGAAACTGACTGCATTCCAGCAGCCGGAGGTTCGGACACATGAGGAAAGCAAAGCCGATGAGAACATTGCCCGCCCCACCACTTGAAGAACGCATCCAGCAGATCCGGGTTGAAATCGAGGCCGTTATAGACGCGCGGGTGAACGTGGTCGCCAGCGAAAGCCCGGGTGTCCCTCCTGGCGTGATCCGTAATCTCCTGACTGCGCGCGCCCCCGCGTGTCTCTGCACGCAATATCTGGAACTGAGCGTGAAGAAATAACCCGGCAAGGCACGGGAAGGTACGAAAACAAGGAAATTCAGCAATGACACTCTACAAATGGTCGCAAACGGCGGCCAACAACGCAACGGCGGACAGTTTGGTCAACTGGCAGGAGGGCCAAGCGCCTTCCAGCGTGAACGACTCCGCGCGTGCGATGATGGCAGCGGTTGCAAAATATCGCGACGACGTATCAGGCGCTATTGTCACAGGCGGTACGTCGACAGCTTATGCAGTCTCGAGCTTCGAGGCGTTTGACACATTCGCTCATCTTGGCGGGCAGACCATTGCATTCACGCCGCATGTCACGAACGGCGCGACGGTAACGCTGACTGTTGATGGGCTTGGCGCCAAGCCGCTACGATCATCCCCCGGTGTTGAACTGCCCGGCGGGTCTCTCATTCTCGGCACGCCTTACGTGGCTCTCTACAACAACAGCGATGCCGTTTGGTATTTGCATGGTGGTATCGGAGCAGCAAATGCATATAGCATCCCTCTCGGCGCCGGGATGGATTATTGGGGGGCAACAACACCGAGCAGTATCTTCGCATTTCCGATTGGACAGGCAATCTCGCGCACGACATACGCGCCATTATTTTCTCTGTTCGGCACGACCTATGGCGTCGGTGACGGCAGCACGACGTTCAACCTGCCGGACAAGGTTGGTCGCATCTCGGCAATGCGGGATGGCGGTTCAACGCGATTATCATCTTCTTATTTTGGCGGCAATCCTGCGAACCTTGGTGCCGTGGGTGGTGCTGAAAGTACGACACTCACCGTAGCGCAAATTCCGTCGCATACACACGCCAACACGCTAAGTGACCCGGGTCATACCCATTCTTACACCCAGAATGCTCCGTTCGGAGCCAGCGGAGCGGGAGCCGGAATTAACGGCGGGTCGGCCGGAGGCACCACAGGTTCATCGACTACTGGCATCACGATCAACAACGCTGCGGCCGGCAGCGGTGGCGCGCACAACAACGTGCAGCCAACGATTGTCTGCAATTACATCATCAGGGTTTTGTAGATCGGATACCACCAGCGGTGTTCGTCAAACTGTTTATTGCGCTTCACGACGCCATCGTGCGCGGCGGCGATTAAGCAGAAGAAAAGCGTAACCAAAAAGAACGCGCCGAATCCATCAAGCGATGCTCGAATATCTGGCCTGATCCAGTGACGGACACGGAGAAAAAATCTGCGCATCTGCGCTTCTTACCACCTCAATCCCACAGCGAGCAAGTATGACCGATCTGATAGCGCTGAAGGCAGCGAACGCGAAACGCTGGGCAAATGCCAAGCCGACGAGGAGTTTCGCTTCGGTCGCGAGGCACCTGGTCGACCCCGGCGCCAAGGCTCGGTACCTCGCCGTCTCCGCAAAAACCGGTGTCCCCTGGGTCTTCATTGCGGTCGCTCACGAACGCGAGTGTTCACGGGACTGGACCGGTAGCCTCGCGCAGGGCGATCCCTGGAACAGGGTCTCTGTTCACGTTCCGGCCGGGAGAGGGCCGTTCCGGAGTTGGGAGGAGGCGGCCATTGATGCCCTCGTCAACTGCGCCCCCCACGCCGCACGCAACAAGGATTGGTCGACCGGCGGAACGTTGACGATGCTGGAGCAATACAACGGCCTTGGCTACGCAGCGCGCGGGAGGCCCTCTCCGTATATCTGGAGCGGTACGGATCAGTATGTCTCGGGGAAATACGTCCGGGACGGTGTGTATGACCCGCGCGTGGTGGATGGTCAGTTGGGCTGCGCCGGCCTGCTTATGGCGATGATGGTACTTGATCCGAGCATTCAGCTGGCCGGCGCGACGAACTCAGCCGCAAAATCGGCTCCTGCTCCCAAGTCGGTGCCGGTCCAGCGATCTTCCGCTCCGTCCATCACAAACCCGTCGAAAGGTTCGATTGGCGAATTTATCGCTTCCGTGCTGACGGCTATCTTTAAAAGGAAATAGCCATGTGGACGTTGTTCGACGCTGTGCTGTTTGCCATCGGTTACGTCGCTGCGATCTATACTTGGCCGAGAATCAAGATCTGGATCGATGAGGCGAGTTCTGAAGCTGCGCGACTTCGCCAGAAGGCCTCGCAGATTGCGGCAAGGCTCCGGAGCCTGTGATGTTGTCGAAGCTTCGTATTTGTTCCTGTGAGGCGTCATGCTGACGAAGGTCAAGGCATTTTGCCTCAATTCATTGACGATCGCGTGGGGTTATCTCCTGGCGCTCGCCGGAGTGATGCTCCAGCTCGTTGACGCAGCAGGCGATGTCCTGGGCGATCCGGGTTTCAAAGATCAGGTGTCTGCAGCCGTTGGTGATCCAACGTGGGCGGGCAGGGTGCTGCTGGCTATTTCGATCGTCACTTTGGCCGCGCGTCTGCGGTCGGTAGGGAGGCATTCCTGATGTGGATGACCATCATCGGCTTTCTCGGTGGTCCGGTTATCAAGAGCCTGGTCGACGCTTACAATGCGCATCTCAAGGCACAATCTGCCGACGCTGCGACGGCAGCGAATCTGGCCGGCAGGGAGATCGCCGCCCAGGTTTCCGAGGTCAACGCGATCATGCAGTATCGCATCGCAGAGATCGGACATTGGTATGAGCCCGACAAGCTGATGGGGTATTGCGTTGCGATCTATTTTTGCAAACTGCTCGTCTGGGACAAGGTTCTGGGACTCGGCATGACCGATCCGCTTGCGGGGTTCGCGGCGGTGACATCAAATCTCGTCGTTTCCTTCTATTTCGCCAAGCGGGGTTTCGAAAACATCGCGCGGATCATCAAGCGATGAGCAGCCTGGAAAGCTCCGATGTCAGGGCCATTGTCGTCGAAACGCTCGCCGAACAGCAGCGGCTGCATCGCGACGATGTTGATGCAGTGGTTCTAAAGTCCGTCGCGACCGTCCTGACCTCATTCGGGATCGAAGAGGAAGATAGGAAAGAGTTGCGTGCGGATTTTCAGCATTTGAGGCGTTGGCGCCGAAGCGTCGAGCAGGCGCAGAGCTATACATTCAAGGCAGTCATTACCGTGATTGTCACCGGATTTTTGGGTGCGGTCTGGCTGGGCATTAAGGCGACGCTCGGCAAATGAATTGGGATACTCGTGCAGTTGCCCTGTTCGATAGCGTGCCCCGTGTGATCCGCCAGCAGGGCAGTGATTGTGCTGCTGATCGCGCATCAGCGCAATCCATCCGCAATTCAAATTGTCGAGTTTAGATGCCGCCAATGTTTCGGATTCGTGAAGTTGACGGGAACGACGACGACGTCGCAGAGGCGCTCACAGAGATTCACGGGGCAACCTTCTTCGACGGAGCGCCAGTTCCGAAATTCGATCATGGGCATTGGTGGTTGGCTTATTGCGAGACGAAGCCGGTTGCCTTTGCCGGCATCGTCCCTTCTACGCATGTATGCAACGCGGGCTATTTCTGTCGGGTCGGCGTACTGAGAAAGCATTGGGGACAGAGACTTCAACTGCGCCTGATGCGAGCATTGGAGGCGCGGGCACGGCGCAATGGCTGGTGCTCGGTGGTATCAGACACGACCGACAATGTGTCGTCCTCCAACAATTTCATACGTGCGGGATATCAACTTTATCAGCCGGAGATCCCTTGGGCCTGGCCGAGCACACTGTATTGGCGCAAGCTCATGGGGTAGCACCGTCGTTCAGTATCCTTAAAGCATTGCTTTGCCCGGTGGCCATTTTGGCTACCGGGCTTCTTTTCGTCTTGGGCGGCACAATATGGCGGAGTAGCCATGTTACGCGCGCCTTGATCATTGGTGATCACGCGATAAACTGGTCAGGCTCGACCGCTTCAAGTTCGCAACGAGCGGATCGGGCAAGGAAACGCCAATGGCAGGGAACGGCCGCAGCCAAGATGCAGGTTCGCTCGCGGGACCGGGTACGGACAGCTATGCCGCTATCGTCGCGCGCGCCAGAGGGTTGATTCCGGCGTTGCGCGAGCGAGCTCCCAAAACCGAGACATTGCGGCGCCTGCCACCGGAAACCGAGCGCGATTTGCATGACGCCGGCCTGTTTCGGATCGTCCAGCCCAAGCGCGTCGGCGGCTCCGAACTCGACTATGTGGCATTGGTCGATTGTGCCGATGCCCTGGGGCAGGCCGATGCTTCCGTAGCGTGGAATTTTGCCAACCTTGCGAGCCACCACTGGATGCTGGGCATGTTCGACCGGCAGGCGCAGGACGCGGTCTGGAACAAGGACGCGAACGCACTGATCGCGTCGTCTTTCATCTTTCCGGCGGGGCGCGCCCGAAAGGTGGATGGCGGATACGTGCTGAACGGCCATTGGCCGTTTTCCTCAGGCGTCGAGTCCTGCGAATGGAACATGCTCGCCAGCGTGGTTTCATCCGACGATGACGCCGACGGCATCGAATACCGGATATTCCTGCTCAACAAGGGCGACTACAAGATCAACGATACCTGGAACGCGACCGGTCTGTGCGGGACCGGATCGAACGATGTCTGGGTCACAGACACGTTCATTGCAGAACAGATGACGATCGCTGTAAGCGATCTTACCGGCGGGCCAACGCCGGGAAGTGCCGTTAATCCAAACCCGCTTTATGCACTGCCGGTGTTCTCGCTGTTTCCCTACGTGTTGTCAGGTGTCGGCTTGGGTAATGCGCAGGCCTGTTTGAACGACTATGTCGAATTCGCACGCCACCGGGCGTCAACCTATAATCGCGCCAAAGTAAGCGATATGCAGACAACGCAGATCAAGATCGCGGAGGCATCGGCCAAGATCGACGCTGCCCGGCTGGTCATGCGCGCGAATTGCATAGACGCGATGGCGGATGCCCGGCGTGGCCGGATTCCGGACATCGCGGACAAGACGCGACTGCGCCGTGATGGCGCGTTCTCCGTCAATCTCTGCACCGATGCCGTATCGCTGCTATTCGCGGCAAGCGGCGCGCGCAGCCTGTTCACGTCGGGTGCATTGCAGCGGCAGTTTCGCGATGCCCACGCGGTGAATTCGCACCTCGCATTCAATTTCGATGCGGCGGGAACCAACTATGGACGTGTAGCGCTCGGCCTGCCGTCCGAAAACCTGACGCTCTGAGGCGAGGTGGATGTCTGACTCACCCAAGCATCCGGCCGATCCGGCCAACGAATTAGCCAGCGACAATTCGGCGATCGACCCCCGGGACTTTCGGAATGCGCTCGGCACGTTTGCTACGGGCGTGACTATCGTGACGGCGATGACGGCCGACGGAAAGCCGTACGGTGTGACCTGCAACTCCTTTGCCTCGGTCTCGCTAAACCCGCCGCTGGTATTGTGGAGCCTAGGCATGTTTTCGCAGGGCTTGACTATCTTCCAGAACGCCAGCCACTTCACTGTCAATGTTCTCGAGGCTTCCCAGCAAGCGCTCGCGTCGCAATTTGCAAAATCTTCCGGTGACAAATTTGCCGGCGTGACCTGGACACCAGGGCTCGGCAACGCGCCAGTGCTTGCCGACAGCGTCGCCAACTTCCAGTGCCGCGCCGCCAATCGATATTACGGTGGTGATCACATCATCTTTCTCGGGGCTGTCGAGGCCTATACTTATAACCGGCAGGAGCCGTTATTGTTTGCGCGCGGCGGTTTCGGCCGATTTCTTGCCGGCGACGACGGCAAATCCTGATGAACAGGAAAGATCAGCCCAAACGTGTCGGCGCCAAGCAAAGGCGCCTATCGCCAGACGATCGTCGCCGGGAATTTGTTGCGAAAGCGACCGAATTCTTCTCGGAAGAAGGATTTGGCGGCGGAACGCGTGCGCTGGCGCAACGGTTGGGCGTCACCCAGCCGCTGCTCTATCGCTACTTTCCCAGCAAGGACGATTTGATCAAGGAGGTCTATCGCACGGTCTATCTCGATCCGCTCGAAACCGGCTGGGAAAAGCTGCTCACCGATCGCTCGCGACCACTTCGTGATCGGTTACTGGAATTTTACTGCACCTATACCGACGCGATCTTCACCCGGAAATGGCTTCGCATCTACCTCTATTCCGGCCTGAAGGGGCTCGACATCAACCGTTGGTATGTCGGCATGGTCAAGGACAAGATCCTGACCCGGATCATCCGGGAATGCCGGCATGAAGTGGGGCTTGCAGTGCAGGTCAAGCCGAGTGCGACGGAACTCGAGCTCGCTTGGGTCCTTCACGGCGGAATATTCTACTACGGCGTCCGCAAATACATTTACGATTCGCCGGTGCTGGAAGACAAGGAGCGGGTGATCAGCGATGCCCTTGATGTTTTCCTGGCCGGTTTTGAGCGGGTCAACGAAAGCTCGGCAGAGATTCGACGTGCGCCGATCAAGGTGGTGGGATAGAAGAGCCGCTATTTCCTGGCCATTTCTGCGCGATACCAGTCACCGATCTCGCTTGCGGTCATCAGCGCCACGCCGTCATGGCCAATAACGTAGTCCAGCAGCGCTTCCAGATATTTGATGCGATGCGGGACGCCCGTGATATAGGGGTGGATAGAGATCGCCATGATCCGCGCGTTCGATGCGCCTTCGAGATAGAGCCGGTCGAACTGATCCATGCCGCGCTGCAGGAATTGTTCGGAGGGAAGATGTTGCAGCGCATGGACGACGATGTCGTTGGTTTCGACCGAATAGGGAATCGTCGTCATCGTGCCGTGGGGCGTGGCGATATCCTGCGGCAGATCGTCGATCACCCAATCCGCCAGATACTCAATACCATTGAGACGCAGGAGATCGAGCGTTTCCTCGGTCTCGGTCAGGCCCGGGCTTTCCCACGATCGCGGTGCTTTGCCCGTAAACTTGGCAATTGTCTCGACTGAGCGCTTGATCGCGTCGGCCTGGTTGTCGAGCTTGTGCATCGGTCCCTGCAGGAAGCCGTGGCCCATAAACTCGAAGCCGGCTTCGAGTGCGGCGGACGCGACGCGCGGATAAGTGCTGCAGACGTTGGCATTCAGCGCCAGCGTCACCGGCATCTTGCGGTCGGTCAACGCCTTGAATTGCCGCCAGAAACCGGCCCGCATCCCGTATTCATGCCAGGACCAGTTCGGCACGTCGGGCAGCAGCGGTTGGCCCATCGGTGGACTTAGCACGGTCCGCGGCATCGCGTCCTCGATCCGCCATTCCTCGACATTGAGGATCACCCACACTGCGAGTTTCTTACCGCCAGGAAGCGTCAGCTTCGGTCGATCGATCTGGGCCTGATAGGGGATGCGATCACTGAGTGCCACGGCGGATTTCCTTGAATAAATTGACCTATCCGGACACCTTGCCCGACATGCCTGTGTTGATGCGTGGCATGACCTTCTCAGCCATCAGGATCATCGATTGGCGTCCAAGCTCGCGGTCTTTCCAATCTTTGCCGGCATAGAGCAGCGTACCAAAGGGCCCGGTCTCTTCCTGAAAAGCCAGCAGTTGGTCGGCCACGCTGTCCGGCGTGCCGTGAATGATCAGCTTGTCGCAGATCGATTCGAGCGTCACTTCCTCGTCCGACTGATCGCGGCGCGTTTTGAACAGCTCGATGCGGCCACCGCGCTTCAGCTTGGTGAACAGCGAGCGATAGTAGTAGACATACGGTCCGTCCGGATCGGTGGCATAGGCTTTTGCCGTTGCTGCATCCTTGGCGACGAATACGCTTTTGGCGATCCGCCAGTTCGCCGTCTCCGCAGGCCGGCCGGCGCGTTCGCAGCCTTCGACGTATTTCGGCCAATGGCTTTTTACCCACGCCGGCATCAGGAAGTTTGCCGAGATCGGATCCCAGCCGCGTGCGGCAGCTTCTGTGACGCCCTTTGAGAACGGCGCCACCGCCGTCACCACGATCGGCGGATGCGGTCTCTGCAGCGGGCGCGCAATGAATCCCTGGCCGATGTCCTCGATCAGCGTCTTTTGCACCGATACGTTCCAATACTTGCCCTTGATGTTATACGGCGGCTCGCTCGCCCAGATCTCAAGAACCTGATTGATTGCCTCCAGGAACATCGCGTTGCGGTCCGCGTCGAGATTGCCAAATACTTCGGCGTCGGACAGCAGCCCACCAGGGCTAATACCGAAGATCAGGCGGCCGTCGAGCATGTGATCGAGCATCGCAATCGAGGCGGCAAGTGCGGCCGGATGGGTGTTCGGCATGTTGATGGTGCCGGTGCCAAGTTTGATTTGCTTGGTCGCCGCGGCCAGCCAGGCGATGAAGGCGATACAGGATGTAATGTTTTCAGCATTGTCCGTGACGTGCTCGCCGACATAGGCTTCGTTGTACCCAAGTTCATCGGCCAGCAGGAAGGCTTCGCGATCCTCTTTGAGGGACAGTCGCCAATCCTTGTCGACGGGATGGATCGGCATCGTGAAAAACCCGAGCTTCATGGTCTGCTCCTCCCAAGGGCAGGCTTTTTGTTTGGCGGGAAACGTGCGTCGGTCGCAGCATGATAACAAGTCCTAATCTCGCAGGCACCGAAATAATCACTCGATAAACAAACTTGACCTTTAAAAATTGTCGCCGTCTAATCCAAAGAAAATGCCGATATCCGTCTGGGGGAAGGATACGTCGCAATGAAAGCCTCGGCTTTCGCTTATGCCCGCCCAACCAGCGTCGCAAATGCGCTGGAACTGTTGGCTGCATACGGCGACAGGGCCAAGGTATTGTCAGGCGGCCAGAGTCTGATGCCGGCAATGAATTTGCGTCTGATCTCTCCCGAATTCATTGTCGATATCGGCGAACTGACTGAGCTGCGTGGCATAGTGGTGAAAGGCGATGTCCTGACCATTGGCGCGCTGACACGCCACGTGGACGTCCTGAAATCCGCCGAGATTGCAGCCTATGCTCCTTTGCTTAGGGATGCGACCTCCCATGTCGCGCATCCCGCGATCCGCAACCGCGGTACGCTCGGCGGCAGCCTTGCGCACGCGGATCCGGCTTCCGAACTGCCGGCTTGCATGGTGGCGCTGGGCGCAACCATCATTGTTTTCGGGCCAGGCGGCGAGCGGCGAATCCGCGCTGAAGAATTCTTCACCGGCATTTATGAGACGGCGCTTTCGCCGCAGGAATTGCTGGTTGCTGTCGAGTTGCCTCTGGCACGGAAAGATTCCGCGCACTTCTTTCATGAGTTTGCCCGCCGTCATGGCGATTATGCCATTGTCGGGCTGGCGGCACAGTCGGTCATCGTCGCTGGGCAGTTCACCGATCTCCGCCTCGGCTTCTTTGCCGTCGGCGATCGGCCTTTGCTCGTCGGAGCCGCCGGAGAGCTTGTTAACGTGCCCGTCACGCCGGAAATATTGGCTAATGCCTCCGCGGCACTGGGCGAAGAACTCGATCCCCAGGAGGATCAGCAGGCGACTCAGGCTATGCGGCGGCACCTGGCGAAAGTGCTGCTCTCGCGTTGCGTGTCCACGCTGCTTTCCCGTCCAGATTTGCGATCCGGGATACCCGCCTGATGACCCCCGTGGCCATTTCACTCGAGGTCAACGGCGAGCAAGTCGATGCTCACGTGCTGCCGCGGTTGAACCTGGCGGACTTCCTGCGTGAGCATTTGAAATTGACCGGAACGCATGTTGGTTGCGAGCACGGGGTTTGCGGTGCCTGCACGGTGCGGGTCAATGGCGAGATCGTGCGCTCCTGCCTGATCCTGGCGATACAGGCGCAAGAAGGATCCGTCGAAACGATCGAGGGATTATCGGACAGCGGTGAAATCGCTGATCTGCAGGCCGCGTTCCGCGACCGCAATGCCTTGCAGTGCGGCTTCTGCACACCGGGAATGCTGATGGCGGCGCAGGACCTGCTGAAGCAGTCGCCAGAGCCGGATCGCGAACAGATTCGTGAGCATCTTTCCGGCAATTATTGCCGCTGCACCGGATATCAGGCGATCATCGATGCGGTTGAGACGACAGCGCGGCTGCGTGCCGGACGTGCGCCATGACACGGACACCCGCAAACCCCAACGCACTTTCAGTGCTCGACCGGCCGAATTCCTATATCGGCAAGAACGTGCCCCGGCCGAACCTCGACAGGCTCATGCAGGGGCGCGGGTTGTACGTCAGCGATATCGAATTGCCGCGCATGGCGCACGTCGTATTCCTGCGTTCGCCACACGCGCATGCAAGGATCAACGGCATCGACGTGTCAGTGGCCAAGCGGATGTCGGGCGTGATCGCCGTCGTTACTGCTCAGGAACTTGCCGCCGTCATCACGCCTTGGGTCGGGGTTCTCTCGCATTTGAAGGGTCTCAAATCCGCTCCACAAAGCGCCATTGCGATTGACCGCGTATGCTGGCAAGGCGAGGCCGTCGCGGCCATCGTGGCGACGAGCCGCGCGGCGGCTGAGGACGCGGCAGAGCATATCTGGGTCGTCTATGAAGAGCTCGACGCCGTGACAGACATGCGTACCGCGCTCGATCCCGCGACGCCGGTGATCCATCCTTTGCTCGGAGATAATCTGGCCTTCGAGCGCAATCACGACGCTGGCGCCGTCGACGATGCCTTTGCTGCTTCCGACGAGGTGGTAGAGGCAGAATTCATATTTGGGCGGCACACCGGCGTCACGCTGGAGCCGCGTTCGGTGGTTGCAGACTGGAATGCAGCCGAATCGCGGCTTACGATCTATCAGGGCACGCAGGCGCCTCACATGGTGCAGAATATTGCGGCGCTGCATCTTGGCCTTCAGGAATCTCAGGTCCGTGTCGTCTGCAAGGACGTCGGTGGCTCCTTCGGCATCAAGGTTCATATCTATGCCGACGAGATGGCGACTTACGCGCTTTCGAAAATGCTGCGGCGACCGGTCAAATTCGTCGCCGACCGGGTCGAGAGCTTCAATACCGACATCCATGCGCGCGACCATCGCTGCAAGGGAAAGATCGGCGTCAAACGCGATGGCACCATCACCGCGTTCGAGATCGACGACCTGACCGGTATCGGACCCTATTCGATGTATCCGCGCACCAGCGCTATCGAGGCCAACCAGGTCGTCAACCTGGTCGGCGGGCCTTATGTGACCAAGAACTACCGGGCCCGTGCTCGCGTCGTGTTCCAGAACAAGAACGTCATGTGCCAGTATCGCGCGGTCGGTCATCCGATCGCCTGTTCGGTGACCGAGGGGCTGGTCGATCTGGCGGCGATGAAGATCGGCATGGATCTCGTCGAAATTCGCCGCCGCAATCTGATTGCCGATGATGCTTATCCCTGTGCCTCGCCCTCAGGTTTGCGTTTCGAGCAATTGTCACACCATGCTGCGTTGTCGAAGCTCATCAAGATGATGGACTATGACGCGCTACGCGCGGAACAGGCCGCGCTACGAGTCAGGAATATCCACCGTGGTATCGGGATCGCGAGTTTCATCGAGGTCACCAATCCCAGTGCGGCATTCTACGGCGTCGGCGGTGCCAAAATATCGTCGCAGGACGGCGTCGCGGTACGGTTGGATGCACAGGGGGCTGTGATCTGCCAAACCAGCATCACCGAGCAGGGACAGGGATCGGAATCGCTCACCGCCCAAATCGTCGGCAGCGTACTCGGTGTCTCGATGGACCGCGTGCGCGTCATTCTGGGCGATACCGACAACACGCCCTATGGCGGCGGGACCTGGGCCTCGCGGGGCGCCGGCATAGGCGGCGAGGCGGCGCTTCAGGCTGCCAAGGTGCTGCGCAGGAATATTCTCGATGTCGCTGCTGCCATCCTGCAATCCACATCCGGCGAACTCGATATCGTCAACAATAGCGTGGTGAACGCTGGCGACGGCGCATCGCGCATCGAATTGAACGAACTCGCCAGGATCGTTTATTTTCGTCCCGATACGCTGCCGCCGGGTATTCAGCCCGAACTGATGGCGACGCGGCATTTTGTTCCCCGCAGCTATCCCTTTGCCTTCACCAATGGCGTTCAGGCCTCATGGCTGGAAGTCGATACCGACACCGGATTCGTCAAGCTGCTGAAACACTGGGTGGTCGAAGATTGCGGTACGATCATCAATCCGCAACTGGTCGATGAGCAGATCAGGGGCGGGGTGGTACAGGGCCTCGGCGCTGCGCTGTTCGAAAAATGCGTCTATGACGAACGTGGTCAGCTCACCAACGCCAATATGGCCGATTATCTGGTGCCGATGTCCAGCGAAATGCCGGATATCGATGTCGGCCATGTGGTCTCGCCGACGCTGGAATCGGAATTGGGCGCCAAGGGCGCGGGCGAGGCCGGCACGGCGGGAGCGGCGGCGGCCGTGACCAATGCGGTAAACGATGCGCTCAGCCCATTCAGGACCATCATCACGGAGATTCCGCTGACACCCCAAATTATCCTGACTGCGCTGGGTCGAATCTGAACAAAGACAACGCCAGCAGAGTCAGTGTTCACTCCGCCGCAGTGCTTGCGATCGAACTCGCCTGCCGATTGGTGACGACCACCTTGATGGCATCGTCAACACGCTCACGCGCGTATCTTAGCGCGGTCGGCAGATCGCCAAGTGGAAACGTGTGTGTATGGATTTTCGTCGCATCGAAGCGTTTTTCCGCCATCAGCGCCATCGCACGGCGCGTTGCGCTGCGGCCTTCGCCGCGAATGCCGTAGGCGTAGGTATTGTTTTTCACGAGGTGCGCGAGATCCATCGTGACGGGATCGTGCAGGAACGCTGCGAGACAGATTTTTCCGCCGCGGTTGGTCATGTGAATGGCCTGATTGATCGTCGCCTCTGTTCCGGCGCATTCCATCACATAGTCGGCGCCGATGCCGCCGGTAAGCTGCCTGACGACCTCGACGGCGTCCTCGTCGTTGATATTGATGACGCGATCGGCGCCTAGCTCCTGACCGATTGCGAGCCGCTTGTTGCGCGTTCCCGTCAGGATCACCGGACTCGCGCCGAGCGCCTTGGCAACAGCCACCGCGAGCAGCCCGATCGGCCCCGGGCCGATCACGACGACGCTTTCGCCGGCCACCAACCCTCCCAATTCAGTCAGACCATACATCGAGGTGCCGGCTGTGACGACCAGCGTCGCCTCCGCATCGCTCATAGAGTCGGGGACGGGCGCCAGCGTGTTGATGTGGTTGACCGCATATTCGGCAAAACCGCCATCGGTGGTGAAGCCGTTGGCGCGGTGACCCTTCTCGGGCTTCCCGTAATTCAGGCATGAGGTGTACATGCCCTGGCGGCAGCGCTTGCACTGGCCGCAACCGGCGTGGATCTCCACGCTGACACGCTCGCCAATTTCGAACTCGTCGACCTCAGGCCCGAGTGCTGCGACGGTGCCCATATATTCGTGGCCCGGCGTGAAATTCTTGTTGAAGGGCAGGCCGCCCTGAATACTCGCTGGCGAGCCAGAATGAATGATCTCAAGGTCGGTTGCGCAGATCGCTACCGCATCGATCCTGACCAGGACTTCGGCGCGGGCTGGAACGGGCATTGGCTTCTCGCGCAAAGAGAGATGGTCCGGGTCGCCCAGGACCCAGGCTTTCATCTGGCTAGGGATGGGCAGGTCGGGGGAAGTCTTGACGCCGGCGGGCTGGTACATAAAGCGTCTCCTCTCATGCCGAAGCCTAGCCGAGATCGTCGATTGACGAAATTCCCGGATGCTCGAAGCCCGGTGGCTGCCGTTTGCTGCGCAGCAAAACGCGCCGTCGCAAAGCCGTCATGGGCGGCCTATACTTGGTCACCGCTTGGTGCTCCCGATCGGGACATTTGACGGTCCGCACCCGTTTTTAGGGCCGGACGGAAAGCTGTTTTAAGCAGCTCTTCAGGCCACCTTTAATCCGAACAACCTTGCCGCGTTGCCGCCGAGGATCGCGATCTTCTGCTTGTCCGACAGCGTGATGGTCGAGCGGCCACATTGCCAAGATGGATGCGGAAGCGCAATCATTGCGAAGAAGATGTCGGCCATGCCCGAATGTTGATCCTCCGAGGGAGAATCCTGAAATGCGCCTGCTCCATTCCCTGATCCCGGCGCTCGCGCTGCTCCTGAGCTCTCAGGCGATCGCGCAAACGAACTATCCCGACCGGCCGATCAAGATGATCGTGCCGTTGGCTGCGGCGAGCGCAGTCGATGTTGCGGCGCGGATCGTGACGCAGAAGATGGCCGACAATATGGGCCAGCAATTCGTGATCCTGAACCAGCCGGGGGCGTCGGGAATGATCGGCGCCGAGCAGGTCGCGCGGGCCGAGCCGGACGGCTACACGATCGGCGGCTTCAACGACAGCGTCATGACCATGGTGCCTAATCTGCAGTCCAAGATGCGGTGGGACATTCTGAAGGATTTCGAGCCGGTGTCGCTGGTTGCGACGGTGGAATGGGGACTGATCGCCAACAATCAAGCCAGCTTCAAGAGCGCGGCGGATCTGATCGCCGCTGCGAAAGCAACGCCTGGCAAGATTGACTACGGCTCGGGCGGTCCGGGCAGCCCGCAGCATCTGGCGATGGCGATGTTTGCTTCTGCGGCCGGCATATCGCTGACCCACGTGCCCTATAAGGGCGCAACACAAGCTGCAACGGATGTGGCAGCCGGCCAGATTCCGGTCGGCTTCCAAGGGCTCGGTACGGTTGCTGCCCTGGTGCGTGGCGGTCAACTCAAACTGATCGGAGTGACCACCGAGAAGAGATTGGCGCAATTCCCTGATGTACCGACCGTTTCGGAATCTGGTTTGCCGGGCTTCTTCTTCAACTCATGGTTTACGATTCTTGCTCCTGCCGGCACGCCGAAAGAGATCATTGCCCGGTTGAACGCCGAGGCGCTGAAGGCGGTCGGCGATCCCGAAGTACGCCGCAAGCTGGAAGAGTTGGGATTTGCCGTGCGCGGCAGTTCGTCGGAGGAACTGCGGGTCATGACGCGCGATCAGCTCGCCAAATATGCGCGTGTGATCAAGGAAATGGGTATCGCCAACGAATAAGCCGCCGGGCGAAGTCACCCGGCGAACTATTTTTCGATCAGTTGCAGGCGTAGCGGCGGCCGCCGCGACCGATGTAGTAGTCGGCGCCCAGTGCACAGGGGCTGACGCCCGCGGCATACGTGCCGCGAATTTCGTTACGCAGCTGGTAATCGCCGGTATAGGGATTGTTCGGTCCCTTGTTCTGGCAGTTGGCGTTCGGATAGAACTGCGCGCAATAGCCGGGATTGTAGATCACCTCTTGAGCCGCAACCGGCGTGACAGCCGCTGCGGACAGGAGGGCTGCTACGCCCAGCAAAGCTAATCTCGACATGGATATTCTCCTCAAAAGGGTTGATCAAAGCACGCGCCGAATTCCCAGCGTAAGTGCAATTTGGTGTTCAATGACTGGCTCGTGCAGTTAGTGCGGTCCGTGTCGGAAGGGTTCACCTGGAGTTGCGCCGGCGAGGTCTGTGGCACACCCAAATGGGTGGTTCTGCTGCATCCGGCTATTTCCACGTGACGGGATAGCAGGATCGTCGTACGATCCGATCGTAGGTTCCACGGTTATCGCAGCGTTAACAGGGGGCTTTGTTTTACTGCTTCGGCCGCCAAATCGACGCAGTAAGGTGCTTTCCGGTTGAAAAGCTAACCGGCGTTGACTACGGAAGAACTGCATCCCGAACAGTTTCTGGAGTTTGACTGGCGTGCCTCAACAAAGGACGGGTGAAGTTCAGGGATTCTCGAGCAGCAAGTTGACGGTGCTGCGCAAGCATCCTTATTTTGCCGATCTTGAGCCTGAGGCCTTCGAGCAACTTTGCCGTTACGCCAAGCACATCACGCTGAAGCGGGGAGCGGCGATCTTCTCCAAGGGAGATCCTGGCAACAGCCTGTTTGCGGTGATCTCCGGCACGGTCAAGATCAGTATCTCGTCACCCGATGGCCGCAACGCTATCCTCAATCTGATCGGCGCCGGCGAGATCTTCGGCGAAATCGCCCTGCTGGATGGCTCGGCGCGCTCGGCCGACGCCAGCGCGAACACCGCTTGCGAACTCTTCACGATCGACCGGCGTGAATTCATACCCTTCGTGCATAGCCAGCCGGGGTTGGCGATGAAGTTCATCGAGTTGTTGTGTACGCGAATTCGCTGGACCAGCGATCAGGTCGAGCAGGTCATCCTGCAGAACCTGCCGGGACGGTTAGCCAGCGCATTGCTTCGCTTGACCGAAAAGCACAAGCTTGCGCCGCAAGGCCGGACCATCGCGATCACCCAGCAGGAAATCAGCGAGATGGTCGGCATGACACGGGAGAGCATCAACAAGCAGTTGCGGGCCTGGGCAGCACGCGATTGGGTGCGGCTCGAGCACGGTGCAATCGTCGTGCTGAAGGTCGAGCCGCTCCAGAGCCTGGTCGAAGCCGGGTCGGGCGACGAAGGCGAATAGCGGCGGATAGCACGCTGAACTGCCGGCAGGATCGGCGGCGCATCTCACAATGGGGTGAACGTGGGCGAGATGTGAAGCAATTCACACAGGTTGCGGGTGGGCGGGGTTAAGCCGTCCTCCAGGGAGCACATCCGCAAACTGGAGGCATCCATGCAAGGTCCGGTCGAAAGGCAACCCCGAGATGACCGAAGCGCCTATCGGAATTGGGACGTCAAGCTGTTTGCTCTGCCCGTTCTGCTCGCAACGGCATTGATCGGTTACGTGGTCAGTCACCCCGGCGTATCAAAGTGGGTCGCGGACGCCGCCCAGGCTGAATTTGTCGGCACGGACCTCGCTCCGCCCACGCGTCTTGCCATGCCGAAAAGCGAAATCCGGACCGTCAAGGCCTATTGATTGGCGATCACGAGATTGGCGCCGCGTTCGATGGTGAGCTCGACGCCAATCCGACTCTGCATTTCTAGAGATCGAACACGGCCACCGCACGGATCGGGGACGCCGTGCCGCCACGCCACTTCATCGGCAGACCAATAAAGGTGAATTGGCCTTTGCCAAGCAGCGCCTCCAGATTGCACAGGCTCTCGATGTGGGTGATGTCGAGGTCGAGACAGGCCTTGTGAACGAGCGCATTCACGTCGCCCTCCGGCCCGGGCCGCATCGAATCGATACCGAAATGCACGACGCGTTGCTCTGCCAGCCATTCGGTCGCTGCGACATTCACGCCGGAATTATCGCTTGAATATTCCTTGCGAGGGAATGTGCGTTCGTGGTGGCCGGTGCAAAGCAACACGGTGCCGCGCTTCGGCACCGGCACGCCGGCCTTTGCTACTGCCGCCTCGAGATCGGCTGGCGTGATCTCGGCACGCGGCGCGATGTGGCGAAGGTCGAGGCAGATACCCGGGACGATGCATTTCTCCAGCGGATACTTGTCGATCGATATGCCGCTCTTGCCAAAGTGCAGGGGCGCGTCGATGTGCGTGCCGGCATGGTCGACCATCGAGATGAACATCGAGGCAAGCCCGTGCACGTTACCGGATTCGGCAAACGATTCCTCGTGGGTCTTCCAAATGCCATGCATGACCGGAGGGTGACCCGGATAGCTTGGGGTGCGGTGATAGAGCTCGCGGCTCAGGTCGACGATTTTCACGATGGATACCTCTTAGAAGAAGCAGCTCATTTCGAACTGCTCATGAAACCTGCGCGTTCGCGCTGTTCTCGTTGTCCTGCGCCGATCAGCAAGCCGATCAATTCCTGCGCCTGAGGCGCGTGTGCGGCCTTGGTGGTGGCGCCAACCGTGTACATGGTTGCGAGTTCGCAGCCCGGTGGCAGTGCGCCGGACAGCACGACGCCCTTGGTGCTGATGATCTCGGTCGACTGCGTGCATCCGATCGGCCGCCGCGCATCGGACGCCGCCATTTCGCGCATGGCAGTGGCACCGTTCGGGAAAATCCTGAGCCGGGCGGCGACCTCGTCGGCGATGCCGATTTGCGCAACGACTTTGGCGAGGTGAATTCCGGCAGTCGCGGCCTTGGTGTCCGGAACAAAGATCGCATCTGATGCCAGCAAGCACTCGCGTAACCCTGCCGCATCCCTAGCCGTGACAAGGGGGTCGCCGGCGCGGACGGCGAGAGCGGTCTCAACCAAGCCAATATCCATGATTGAAGAGGCTACCACCAGCTTCTCCTCAGCCAGCGCCGCCACGATGGCCGCTGTCAAAATGACGATGTCGGCCGCTGTGCTCTGCCGCAATTTGTCGGCCATGGCGCCGACCGCGCCAAACTCTCCAGTGATCTCAAATCCAGTCCGCACCTTGAATGCTGGCGCCAAACTTGCCACCAGGCCCTGCGCCGCGCCGCCGCCCAGGATGTTTAGGCTGCTCATGAGGCCGATTCCATTGCGGCAATGAGGCTGTCGCGCGTGATCGGAAGCTGGCGCACGCGCACGCCGAGCGCATCGAACACGGCGTTGGCAATGGCCGCGGTGACAGGGCCATGGGCGGCTTCGCCGGCGCCGACCGGATCCATCTCCGGCCGCGGAATCACTTCGACCTCGATATCGGGCACCTCGCTGAAGCGCAGGATCGGGTATTCCGTCCAGTTGGTGCTGGTGATGCGCTGCCGGTCGAAGCGGACGCGCTCCTTCAGCACCCAGCTCGTGGCCTGAATGGCGCCGCCCTCGATCTGGTTGATGACGCCGTCCGGATTGATGGCCTCGCCAACGTCGACCGCCAAAGTGAGCTTTCGAACCATGATTTCCTCCGCGCCCTCGATCTCCGCGACCACGGCGCAATAAGCGCCGGTGTTCTTGTATCGGGCAAAGGCGATGCCGTAGCCGCTCCCGGGCTGCTTCTCGGGTTTCCATCCCGCTCGCTTTGCGGCGGCGCGGATCACATCCTTTGCGCGCTCATCCCCCAGATAGCGTAACCGGAAGGCGACCGGATCTTCGCCTCGCTCAGCGGCGATTTCGTCGAGCAAAGACTCGATCGCGAAGACGTTCCCCTGCGCGCCAAGCGTCCGCAGCGCCGACGTGCGGATCGGCATCGTCGTCAGGCGATGGCTTTCGATCTGCCAGGATGGAAAATCATAGAGCGGTACGGCGTTGCGATCACCGCCGCCGCCATTGGCCTGCGGGGGATTGGTTGAGATCATCCGTGGAAACGGATTTTCCAGCTCGAATCCTGCCAGCAGGGCAGGTTGCGCCGCGCGCCCAGGCCGTGCCGCATGGCCGTTGCTCCAGATGGAGTGACGCCAGCCAATGATCTCTCCCTCCGCATCGAGATCGGCCTCGATCTCAATCGCCATGGCAGCACCAAAAGGTGCATCCGACATCTCGCCTTCGCGCGACCACTGCACCCGCACCGGTCTGCCGCCGGCGGCCCTCGCCAGCAATACCGCATCGAGCGCGACGTCGTCGGCCGCGTTATGCCCGTAACAGCCGGCCCCCTCCAGATGCTCCACCGTAATGTTTTCGGCCGGCAGTTTCAGAACCAGCGCCAGGTCTGCACGCAGGAGATAGACGCCCTGGCTGTGGGTCCAGACATGGACGCGATCGCCGTTCCATTGCGCCATGGCGCAGGAAGGCGCTATCGAGGCATGGGCGATGTAAGGGCGAACGTATTGCCGCCGGATGGTTCGCGTCTTTGCACGTGATGACGGCGCCGTTCGTTTGTCGATCACCGTCGTCTCCGTAGGCTGCGCTTTCAGGAACGCAGCCAAATCGCTTTCGTCGGGCAGGGGGTCGCCGTCGGTCCAGACAGCGCCCTTGCGCAAGGCCTGAAGCGCGATCTCCGCGCCATGTTCAGTCTCGCTGACGACACCTGCGAAACTGCCATCGCGCACCACCGCGACAAGGCCGGCTATCGCGCGTGCGCCCTCATCCTTCAGTCCAACGAGTTTCGCGCGTGCCTTGTCCGGCCGCAGCACGCGGCCGTGCAGCATTTCCGGCAACGCCCAATCGTGGATGAAGCGAGCCTTCGCGAACACCTTGTCGGGGATATCGATCCGTTGCACGGTGGTTCCGGCCAGCGCTCGGCGAGTGGCCAGTTTCGGTTTCACGTCAGGCGTTGCGTCGCGATCGAGCGAGACTTCGTCCGCCAATTCCCAATAGCTGGTCGTGACGTTGCCCGGTCCCGAAATGGTGCCGTCATCGACGTCGAGCGCGTCGATCCCCACACCCAACCGTTCCGATGCCAGTTGAAGAAAGATCTGGCGTACCTCGGCACAGGCGTGACGCAACGCGCGGCCGGATTGCTGTACGGAAAGGCTGCCGGAGGTGACGCCTTCATTGGGGCTGACAGCGGTCGAGGCGCGGACCATCTGCACGCGGGAAAGATCGATATCGAGTTCGTCGGCGGCAATTTGTGCCAGTGCTGTCACGATGCCTTGCCCGATCTCCACCTTGCCCGGCGAGACCGTCACCTGTCCCTGTGTCGAGAATTTCAGCCAGGATGACAGCCGCGGGTTTGCCACCAGACTGACAGGCAATTTGGGCGGGGGCGGGGAGGGCTGATTCATTCCGTCGCCATCTCATTTGCCGCGCGCAGCACCGCCCGCACCATGCGGTTATGCGAGCCGCAGCGGCAGAGGTTGCCGTCGAGCGCTTCCTTGACCTCGCGGCTGGTAGGCGCGGGATTTCGTTTCAGCAAGGCGGCTGCGCTCACGAGAATTCCGGAGACGCAATAACCGCATTGCAGTGCCTGCTCGGCGACGAAGGCGCGCTGCAGCGGGTGCGGATGCTCAGGGCTTCCCAGCCCCTCGATCGTGGTGATGTCCTTATCGGCCACCGACCATAACGGCGTATCGCAGGCCGCCACCGCGCGATCGCCGATCATGACATTGCAGGCGCCGCACTCACCGGCGCCGCAGCCGAAATGCGGCCCGGTCATGCCCAGTTGCCCGCGCAAGATATCCAGCAGCGACCGATCGGGATCGGCATCGATGTCCATCTCGACGCCATTGAGGCGAAATCGAACGCTCGGCATCACAGGCGGCCCTTGGCTGGCGCTTCTTTACTGGGGCTTGTCGAACTTCTTGACGACTTCAGCCCATTTCACAATATCGCCGCGCAGGAATTTGTCGAACTCTTCCGGGGTCATCGACATCGGAACCGCACCCTGCTGGGTCCACAGCTTGACGATATCCGGCCGTTTCACCGCAGCATTCACGGCCGTATTGATCTTGTCGATGATCGGCTTCGGCGTTCCCGCCGGCGCCATCAGCCCCAGCCAGATGGTGGCCTCATAACCGGCGATGCCGGCCTCGATCACAGTCGGCACATTGGCAAGGACAGTGGAGCGGGTCTTGCCGGTGGTCGCCAGCGCGCGCACCTGATTTTCCGCGACGTTGGGTGCCATTGCGGGAACCGCGTCGATCATCATCTGCACCTGGCCGCCGATGACGCCACTACGTGCCTCGCCGCTGTTGCGATAGGGCACATGCACGAGATTGATGCCGGCCATGGTTTTGAACAGCTCACCGGCCATGTGATACGGCGTGCCCTGTCCGGACGACGCATAGTTCAGCTTGCCGGGTTGCGATTTGGCCAGCGCGATGAATTCCTGCAGCGTCTTTGCCTGGACGGTGGGGTGGATCACGATCACGAGGTCGGAGTAGTTGACCGGAGCGATCGGCGCGAGATCGCGCATCAGCTCATATTTGCGCTCCGGCACCAGCGACTCATTCGCGGTCTGGGTGTTCGACATCATCAGCAGGGTGTAGCCGTCCGGCGGCGATTTGGCCGCTTCGACGGTGCCGATGACGCCGCCCGCGCCGGTGCGGTTCTCGATCACGAAGGGCTGGCCAAAACTCTCCTGCAGGATGCTGCCGATCTGGCGGGCGGTGACATCGGCCGGCCCGCCCGCGCCGAAGGGGACGATCACGCGAACCGGTCGAGAGGGGTAGTCCTGCGCCAGGCTGGTTGTCGCTAGAATTGCCTGCGTCACGAAAAGCGTTGCCGCCAGCGCAAGCGCCGATCTCAAGCGCATCATTTTGACCTCCCGAACCCAGTCTCGTTCTGTCTGGCCTGTTGCCGGCCCGATCTGGCTTTTGGGAAGTCTAGCGATCCGCGCGGTGATCGCCAGCCCCTTCAGATGCGACATTGGTCGCGCTACCGGCTTGTTTGGCCAATCTCCTATTTGACGTATTGCATCAATCAAGCCGCAACCATCTGCATCATCGTCGCAGCGCGCACCGTGGCCAACGCAAATAGAATCATTGAGAGTGGGAGCAACTGGTTACTGATCCCGGATGCTGTCGCGAGGAGTTTGACATGAAATTCTACCCCTGTATGGCTGTTGCAGCCCTTCTGCTCGCCAACAGCAGTACCGTCACCGTTGCTCAGACCCTGCCGGCCTATATGGCGCCGATCTCGGGTAAATCCGCGTCAACGGCCTCGGATATCGCGACCAAGGATATGCTGGCGCTCAATACCGGCATGTTTGAACTTTATGGCGATGCAGCAAAGATCTTCCAGAAGAACATCCTGAGCAAGCATCCGGTGATCCTTGGCCTGTTCTCGGGCGCCGGCGGACGGATGATCCTTTACCGGCCGGGGATGGCGCCAATGGACGCGCCGCAGGTGCCGATCGTCTATCAATTGCTGAAGTCGGTCGGCCACAGCACGATGGCGCTGGCCGAGGTGGTCGGTCCCTATGTCGACAATCCCGAAGACAAATCCTGGCGTGGCTCGATGCTCGCCTATCGCAGCCGCATGCAATCGGCGCTCGATGGCCTGGACGCCACGCCGATGGAACCGGGTTGGCGCGACAACAACCGGACCATCCTGCAGAACAACCTCGCCTTCATGGACGAGTGCGTGGCCAAGGGCGTCATTCCCTTCGCCACACTCGAAGCCTTCGGCAAGAAGCAGGCGCCGTATCTGGCAAAGAACGTGACATGGGCGGCGCAGACCCAGGTCGGGCACTGGATGACGGTATTGGCCGACTGGAAGAAGCAACTCGGCGCCGATTGGGACAAGACCTATGCGGCGAGCAACACGATCTATGTGGCGCGCCAGAATAATGTGCTGTTCAGCGTCCTGGCGCAATTCTTCGGTCCCGACGCGATCAATAACCGCCTGCTGCTGATCGAGACGATTTCCTTCACGACGTCGCCGGCCGAAATGCTGGAATCGCTGACCCGTATCATTGCCGACCGATCAGTCGGTTCGTTGTTCTTTGGCAATTACCATCTGATGGATTACGAGCTGATGGGAGGCGATGCGCGTATCGCAATCGCGGCCGAGACCAGCAAGCGCGGCATGACGACATTCCTGCCGCCGGCGGTTCCGTTCGGCTCGAAGCAATGGCCGGCGTTGGTGACGACAGGGCCGGGCCCGGCATCGATCGCCGATCTGAAATAGTGGGAACGTGCAGCCGGTTTGAGAACCGGCTGCCATCATCTATTCTTGAGGACGAATCACCTTTCATCCGCCGTCAGCTCCTTCGTGTGAGTCGATTGTTGCTGCTTCGATATGCGGATGACGGCGTTGACTGACAGGTAGGAACATGCGGCCTTCGCGGCGCGAGTTTGTAAAATGGGTGTCGGCGAGCGGCATCGCCCTCAGCCTGTCGCGGCTGGGATCGGCGGAAGCAGCCGGGTTGCCGCCGCGCGCATCTCTCCCGGGCCGCGAGGGCTGGAACCCGGCGGCCAATGGCGCTGGCCGCGTTGACGGTGTCGCCAAGGTCACCGGGGCGAAACTCTACGCATCTGATTTCCGCGCGTCCGATCTGCCGGGCTGGCCGCAAACCACCTCGCATGCGATTCTGGTTCGCGCGCCCGACGCCACGCGGGTCTACACCGGGATGGATCTGGCGCGCCTGAGCGGCGCGCTGAAGCCGTCGGTGGTCGTAACAGCGGCTGACCTCGACAAGATCGGCACCCGCGTTCCCGAGTTTTATACCGGCGACCTGTTCTGTCCGGTTGGGAAGACGCCGATTTATATGGGGCAGCCGGTTGCGCTGTTGATTTTTGAGACGTTCGACGCGTTCGATCAGGCCCGACTGGCGTTGCGGGATGGCACGTTCGTCAAGTTCGGCGAGGAAACCGGCCCCGTCGCGTTGCCAAACTATGGCGCCAACCGCTTCACGCGCGTCGCTGGCGCAACGCCCGATGCGCCCGACGTCTATTCGCCGATCCTCGCGGGCTGGGTCAGCCCGGGACGCTCCCAGAATTCGCCGCTTCCGGTGTGGTCGCCGCTCGCCAAGGACACGCAGGCGCCTTATTCCAAGGCCGCGGTCTACGGCGAACAGATCCGCAGCGAGCTTGCGGCGAAAAATCCCAATCTGCTGGTGCTGGACCGTGAATTCGATACCCAGTCCGTCGATCCGATGTTTCTCGAGCCGGAAGCCGGCATCGCTTGGTACAACAACAAGAGCGAAAGCCTCGAGCTCGTCCTCGGCGTGCAGTCGCCCTACGAGGCGGTGGAATCGATAGAGCATTTGCTCGGCAAGGCGAGCGCTCCGTTCAAGCCGGCACGCATCAACGCCCAGTTCACCTATGTCGGCGGCGGGTTCGGAGGCCGCGACCACACTCCTTTCACACTCTATGTGGCGTTGGCGGCGATGTTCTTTCCCGGCCGTCCGGTGCGGCTGGCGCATGACCGCCTTCAGCAATTTCAGGGTGGCATCAAACGCCATGCCATCAAGATGCGGTCCCGGATCGGGGTCGACCGGACCACCGGCAAGATCACGGCGTTCGCCGCGGACCATGTCCTTGATGGCGGTGGCCTCGCCAATCTTTCGGGCCAGGTCGCAACCGTTGCTGCGACCGCGGCGATTGGCATCTACGACATTCCGAAGGTTGACGTGACGACGGTCGCTCTGCATTCGCGCGGCGTCACGGCCGGATCGATGCGTGGCTACGGAACGCTGCAGTCGATGACCGCGCTGGAGGTCCTTATCGACGAAGTGGCGACGGCCCTGCCGCTCGATCCGATCGAGTTCCGGCGGCGCAACGCGCTGAAGCCGAACGGCCGGACCATGGCCGGCAACACCTACAGCGTTTCGGTTCGTACTCCGGAAATCCTCGACAAACTCGAAAAGCATCCGATCTGGCAGCAGCGCGCGCAGCAAAAATCAGCCGCCCAGCCGGGTATTCTCGTCGGCACCGGGGTCGCCTGCGTTACCAAGGACTACGGCACCGGTGCCGATTGTTCACTTGCGCGTGTCGAACTCTCGGCTGAAGGCAAGATCACGATCTATTGCGACCATGTCGAGATGGGCAACGGCATCGGCACCGCGCTGGCCAACCGGGTGGCGATCTATCTCGGTGCCGTCGCCGACGAGGTATCAGTCGCGCGTGTCGATAGTTATGACGTCCTAGGGCTGGTCACGTCGGGCGATTCCTACACGATGGATCAGAAGACGCAGGACAAAGCGGAGAAGGACCCGCGCTGGGTTCCCGCGATCAGCTCGGCGACCAGCGCCTCGATCGGCGCGCATGTCGGCACCCATTCGGCCGCAGAAGCCGCGCGCGTGATCTTCCGCTTCGGCCTGTGGCCGGCGGCGCTTGAGCTGTGGAGCATCACCCCAAGCGATCCGCGTGCAAAGGATTGGGCAAAGGGGCAATGGAAAGACGGGCATCTCGTGATGTCCGGTCTTGCGCCGCTGCCGTTGCCGGCACTGGCCGCAAAAGCGCACGCGCGCAATCTCGTCACCGGCGCGGTAGCGCACGGCTTTTCCCGCTGGGAGTGGTCGCGCGCCCGCTTTCCAATTGCCGGCGAACAATACCGCGCCGAGATCGATGCGCTGGCCGTCCGCAAGGGCAATGGCAAATTCGCACGGATCGATCGCGTCAGTGTCAAATTCCCGTCAACGGTCAATAACCAGAGCGGCAACACCTATACCTCGATGTGCGGAACGCTGGTCCGCGTCGAGATAGAGCGCGCCACCGGTGCGCTGCGGATCGCCAAGGCCTACAGCGTATTTGAATGCGGCCGCGCATTGGTGCCCGAAGTGGTGCTGGGCCAGGCGCAAGGCGGCTTTGCCATGGGTGTCGGTTATGCCCTGCTGGAGACACTGCCACCTTTTGAGGGCGGTCCGGGCAATGGGCAGTGGAATCTCGGGCAGTATCTCGTCGCGCGTGGATCGGACCTGCCGTTGCGTGACCTCGAGATCGAGATATTGCCGCCGCTGACGCCGGACGAGCCGCCGAAGGGCATGGCGGAAGTCGTGATGGTTCCAGTCGTGTCGGCGATCCTGAACGCCATCTTTGACGCCACCGGCCGCCGCTTCCAATCCCTGCCGGTGACCGCCAATCTGCTCAAGGGAGTGCTCGCATGACCAAATTGAGCATCACGATCAATGGCCGCGCGCACGGACCGACGGATGTCCGCGACGATCTCTCGATGAACGATTTCCTGCGCGAGTATCTCGGGATGACCGGCACCAAGTTCGGCTGCGGTGCCGCGCAGTGCCTGAGCTGCGCCGTCATCATCGACAATGCAGATGGAACGAGTTTCACCAGTCCGACCTGCGTCGTCTCGGCGGTGAGTTTCGATGGCAAGGCCATTCGTACCATCGAGGGGCATGCGAAGAACGGCGAGCTCACGACGCTGCAAAAGGCATTCATCGAGCACTTCTCGTTCCAGTGCGGCTATTGCACGGCCGGTTTCCTGAATGAAGGCCAGGTGCTGCTGGAGCGTCTGGCGAAGGCGCCGGTGGGCCGTGCTGAGCTCGAGAAGACCATTGCCGAAGCGCTCGACGGACACCTCTGCCGCTGCACCGGCTACGTCAAATATCATGAGGCGGTGCGCGATGTAATCCTGGCGGACTCCAAACGCTATCTCGTGGCGAACCAATGACCGCGCGTGAAGGCAATCTCACATGAAATCGGAACTGCGGTTTCAGCTTCTCGTCTCGATTATCGCAGTGGTGACCAGCATGGTCGCGGGTTACGCCGTTTCCGAGACCGCGCCCCAAAGCCTTGCGAGCCCCGAGAGCTTCGCGTCGATCAATGATACGGATGCCCGCTCGGCGGCCATGTTCACTGAGCTTGGCAAGGTGCTGACCCACCCGCGGTGCACCAACTGCCATCCAGCCGGCGATCGTCCGCGGCAAGGCGATCTAAGCCGGCTGCATCAGCCGCCGGTCGCGCGCGGCGCGGACGGACATGGTCTTCCGGCGATGCGCTGCTCGATTTGCCATCAGAATGCCAACTTCGAACCTGGCCGCATGCCGGGCCATCCGGAATGGCATCTCGCGCCGCGCGAAATGGCGTGGGAAGGCAAGACGGTTGCCGAAATCTGCGCGCAGATCAAAGACCCCGCCCGCAACGGGGGGCGCAAGCCCGAAGCGCTGATCCATCACATTGGCGAGGATACGCTGGTCGGCTGGGCCTGGACCCCAGGCGCCGGCCGTAGCCCAGCACCGGGTACGCAGAAGCAGGCCGGTGCATTGGTGGAGGCCTGGGTGAAGTCAGGCGCGGCCTGTCCCGCGCAGTGATCGCGGCCGCTATATCCTTGAAAGCGGACTCGTTATGCTCACTTCGAGTTCTTCCGCTTGTGTGAAGGTTTGCGGATGCCGGCCCCATGACGGTGGCGCGTCGCACGCCGGGGCCGGCGTACGCAAACCTCCAAGGGAGGAAACCGCGGGATGTATGGCGAGGTGGGGCGTCAGACGCTATGGGGATTTTGTCGCTGGCGGTGTGCGTCCGGCGGTGGTTGAGCGCGTTTTGCGGACGCGAGTCGAGAAGGTTGACG
>Ga0307517_10000755_pt1 | contig 55699 bp, 52 predicted proteins | sample 23_EM_MG_FD_194515 | JGI IMG/M metagenome (GOLD analysis project Ga0307517, IMG submission 194515) | Populus trichocarpa ectomycorrhiza microbial communities from riparian zone in the Pacific Northwest, United States - 23_EM | ecosystem: Host-associated > Plants > Roots > Unclassified | place... | reverse complement strand
AGGTGACGCAAAGTCAGGACGCGACGTCGATCCGACGTTACGTCCTGATTCGCGATTAGCATTCCGACGTCCCGGGCGTCAGACGCACGGGGCGCACAGGACGCAAGGTATTATTTTTGCTGATGGAGATTGTTTATCAAAAGGGTGCAAACCTTGGCAATTGGTGTCAGAGAAGGGGATGGGTTCAGGTTGAATTTTAGTAGGCTTTTGAACTTCAATTGAATTAACCATGTTGTATTTCTGAATTTTACCGTCTAAAATACTTGGAAACCATGACCCTCGAGGTCTCGAGGGGGTATTTGCTAGTCTTATTATGTACTGAACAACAAATTTCAAAAAGGGTGATCTGATCATCTGATAACATGATTAATAAATTCGCCAATGTGCTACTAAAGAATACCCTCAGGGTTAGCTACATTCTATGATAAGGTTAGTCAGTGACTGTGTTTAAATAGATGTAAGGAAAATAAAAAATAATAAAGTATAAGGGGAAAGTTTTTCCATCACCTGCATATTCCAATTTCTATGGACAACAACTAGAAGTGACTTCTTATTTGTAGCTAGAAAGCAACCCACAAATCAGCCTCTCTAGCCTTTTATGTATTTTACACCCAGTATATGCCTCCTCTCATACTATCTCTTCCTATTGTCTTACAAGTCCTTACAAAATTCTCTTCTACCGTATCACTCGTGATATTCCCTTGCTGTCATAGTGGCATCCTTTGACAACCTGCAACTGTCTCAAGCTCAAGCCAACACCATAGCATCCTTGCTGAAAGCAGTTCATTGAACCATTGTCTATCGCACCTTATTTCGCTTGCAATATCTCGCTACTCAGAATATTCTGCCGTTCACCCATTCTCCTTGAGGCATTTTACTTTGTCAGTTGATCTGAGTGGATCTCTCCCTGCCCTGCACTTCATTACAAGACTCATTACCATTTGAGGTCCTCTAGTGCACTCTCTGACAATATTCTTACTTGGCTACATCTTATTACTAGATTTAGTATATGATTAGTATTGAACACATAGAATATCAATATGCCAGTATGTTACCGGTGCAAAAGAGAGAGGGAAGAGACCGAGTTTGATCAGGATAGACATGGTGTATTGAGAAAGGGTTGTAGAAGCTGTTTGGTATGTTACTGCAATTATTAAATACTTGTTGGTATTGAAAACGAATCAATTGATTACCAGTAAAATACTACTATTGAATGAAATGAAAATATAAGCTAATCAGCATGATAAAATAGGCACGAAGACGACACCATCAAGCGGTCCTACGTGCAGCTCACAATCGACCATTACAACAAGCTGTGGCTCCAATTGCAATTCCTGAACTAGGTCATGAACAAGAAATGCCAGAGCCAATACCACTGGTAGTCAAATATTCTCTCGCCTATATCGATAATACCTTACTTTGGAAGTCACAGGACTTTGGGCGAATGACTATTATTTGTGGCGATTGTGGTGCATTTCATTGGATAGCAGAGCCAATAATCCATGAGGGAAAGCGCAATCCGTAGTTTCACTATTGCTGTATGCCTGGCGATGTGCAAATACCTCTACTACGACCTCTCCCACAGCCTCTCCACAGGCTACTCAATAGCCTTGAACCGGATGCAATGGACTTTCGCAGTAAAATAAGATCATCGAACTCCGCATTTGCTTTTACGTCGGTATCCTTTAATATGGATAATCGAGAGGCTGTCACTGGACCAGGTGTGCAAAACATTCAGAGACATGGCGAACTGTATTATTTGCAAGGACCTCTAAAAGCCCCGGGAGCAGAGGATGCATTATATTCACAAATGTATTTGTACGATCCGCAATACGCATCGATACTTACGTCAGAAAGATTTTCTACCCTTAATCCAGAGCTTGTTCAACAGATTACAGGTGTGCTGTATAACTGCTCTCCCTATTGAACTGCGACAGAACGATTGAGAATGGAGAAGCAAGCACAAAGCCAGCGGTTATATTCAATTATCCTTAATTCTCAAACGGAATTAATCGTAAATGGGAATGCGGATCCCCGGCGTGCGAACCTGCCAACCTTTGATGAGGTTGCCATAATAGTCCCAGAGGAATATGGTGAGAAGGGCTTTCGGGATATTGTCCTAGCCAAAAGAAGCATTAATAATGAGGGGGTAATTGTTGATCAAAGATTTAGTCGGATTAATCAGAATCATGCTCTCTACCTTCCTTTGCATTATGTTATAATGTTCCCTCGTGGTGAAACAGGATGGCATTGGGCTTTGGAGCTAAATAACCCTCATGGGGAACGTCAAAGACTGCAACTTGGTCAGAGAAGCTTTTATAGATCCAGACTGCCTACATGACAAAATGAACCTGATACTATCTTTCAATGTCAAAAGCTTTTTCAGCAGCTCGTTGTTGATATTTGGGCGGTTTCTGACCAGAACAAATTAATGTGGATTAGAAACCATCAAGCAAATCTACGTGCTGATCTGTATAATGGTTTAACAGATATACTACAACGGGATGATACCAACATCGATCCAGCTGCAATTGGTAAGAAGGTTATCTTACCCTCAAGCTATTTGGGTGGTGACCGCTTCATGCAGCAAATCTGTCAAGATAGTATGACAATTGTAAGACAAATGGGGCGTCTTTCCTTATTTATTACATTTACCGCGAATCTCAAAGGGGATGAAATTGTTTATGAGCTTCTACCAGGCCAGGCTGCAAATGATCGACCGGATTTAGTTGCTCGTGTATTTCATATGAAGCAGCAAGCTATGTTGCAGGAAATCAAAAATGATCATATTTTTAGTAAATGCAGAGGAGTTGTTTGGACGATTGAATATCAAAAACACGGTTGACCCCATATGCACCTACTGGTCTTTTTAGATACAGATCCTACCTTCCTTACGGCAGAGAATATCGATAGATTAATCAGGGCAGAACTGCCGGACAAGACTGCCGGACAAGACAACAGAGCATGGTCAACAGTTCGGCATTATCATCAAAGGATCGATGGTACATACCCTATGTGCTGGTGGTAATAAAAATGCTCTTTGTATGAAGAGCTCTGGGCAGGACCAGCCTCAAAGGTGTTCTAAGAGGTATCCACGAGAGTTCCAGGAAGAAACGATTGTTCAGGCTAATGGATACCCTCTTTACAGTCGACGCAATTCTGGAAAGTCGTTTACAATAATGGGAAGAGGAACAGCGACAGACATACCTGTTACAATCGATAATCGATATGTGGTACCATATAATCCATATCTTACTAGAAGGTATAAAGCCCATGTCAATGTGGAGATATGTGGCTCTGTACAAGCTATCAAGTATATACATAAGTATATATATAAAGGAAGCGATCCGTCAGCTGTCCAAGTACTATCAGAAAAGGATGAGGTCAAGCGTTACCTAAACGGCAGATATATTGGCCCAACTGAGGCTATGTGGAGACTGTTTGAATTTAAAGTACATGAAGAATTGCCTCCAGTAATACATCTCTCAATACATCTACGAGGAGAGCAGGCGGTATACTTTCCAGAAGGTATCGACATTCAAGATCTACAAGAAAGAGTTCAAAATGCTCAAACAACTTTAACCTCCTTCTTTGACTACAATTCTGATAACCTTGATGGACGTCAGTATTTGTATCAAGAATATCCCGTCCACTATCGGTATATTTCCAAAAAAGGCTGGCAGAAGCGAGTAGCTAAAGGCAGATCTGCAATTGGAAGAATGTATTCGGCTAGCCCATTTATGGGAGAAAAATACGACTTGAGACTTCTTCTTACAGTTGTCCGTGGACCTCAGAGTTTTCAGCATCTCCGGACAGTTGATGGAGCCCTTTATACTACATTCAAAGAAGCTTGTATTGCTCAGAGATTATTGGAAAATGATGGCGAGTGGATTGCAACCTTTACTGAAGGAAGTACATTTGCCCGTGGATATTCCTTAAGGCAGTTATTTATTACCGCATTACAGCATGGTACAGTAGCAAGTCCAATTGACATATGGAACCAGTTTAAAATTCCATTCTGTGATGACCTACCATATCGACTTGCCTCTGGCACTATTCCTTTACCACCTAATGCAATAGATGGCATGAGAGATGTACAATTCGATTATGGCCTATATCTCATTCAGCAAATGTTAAAAGAATTCAACAAGACCTTACAAGATTATTCTCTTCCACTCCCAGTACTTGACTGGAGTGCTGGCCAGATGGTTGGTCACAATTCTTTAATTCAGGAAGAACAGTTATATGATTTAGAGGAGCAAGCAGCCAATCATCAACAAATGTTTGCAGTTCTCAATACAGAACAGCTCGAATGTTATACCAAAATACTACAAGCGGTAGTTACTCGTTAATATGAGAGCAAGTCTCCAAGCTTCTTTCTTCATAGGCCTGCCGGAACACGAAAGACATTTTTATATAAGTGTCTCCGCAGTTTTCACGGAGCAAAAGGACAAATTGTGCTTGGCGTAGCCTCTTCTTGAATTGCTGCTCAGTTTCTATTTGGTGGAAGAACAGCTCATTCACGTTTCAAGATTCCACTAAGCAATGATATAAGAAGCAACTGCAATATCACAAAAACCTCAAATCTTGGAGAGCTAATACGCCAAACTGCCTTGATTATTTGGGATGAAGTTTCCATGCAGCATAAGGCATGCTTTGAGGCGGTTAACAGGACACTGAATGACATATGCGGTAGAAAACATGATACCATATTTGGTGGTATTCCAATAGTACTTGGTGACGACTTTGCGCAAATATTACCAGTAGTTCGAGGTGGGTCAAAAAATTGTACAATTCAGGCCTCAATCCAGCATTCCTCTATCTGGTCTCAACTTCATATACTTCGACTTACAGACAATATGGGAATGGTAGCCAGAGCATCGAATCTCAATTATGTTCAGTTTTTGAAGTCTATTGTTGATAATCCATTATATTATTGAACCTTAAAATTGCCTGATGTTATTCATACTGTTGATTGTGTGGATACCCTATGCTCTATAATAGATCCAACACATATCGTTCAAACAGCAAGCAACAATCCCAATGTATTCAAAGGACGCTCTATTTTATCTTATACAAATGATACAGTTCGAGAGTTTAACCAGAAACTGATTCATACTATGCCTGGAGAGTTGCATGAGTTTATGAGTCTGAATTCAGTAGACCTCAATGATGATGCAGTTGAGGCAGAGCCATTACCTGCTGAGTATCTTCAAAGTATTGATTTACCATCATTACCACCAGCGATCTTACAACTGAAGGTTGGTGCACCAATTATCCTACTAAGAGATATCAGTCCTAAGAAGGGATTGTGTAATGGTACACGGCTTCGTATTATAGCACTTGGTGGTAACTGCATCAAGGGGGTGATTCTCGGAGGAGACTGGAATGGACAAGTTCGCCTACTACCTTGTATCAAGTTGACTTCAAATGAGGAAGATCTTCCATTTATCCTTACTCGCAACCAGTTTCCTATTAAACTCGGCTTTGCAATGACAGTTAACAAATTGCAAGGTCAATCACTACAGCATGTGGGTGTCGATTTAAGAACAAATGCTTTTACTCACGGTCAGCTATATGTTCCCCTATCAAGGGTTACATCCTTAAATGGTCTTGTAGTTTTGATTTCAAACTGTATTACTAGAACTACTACTAATATTGTGTATCCAGAGGTTTTACTTTGAATTAGTTCTGAAGTTTATCCTATTGACTGTTTAATATGTATCTTACTGACCATTTTTTAAAATATTTCTCTTTCTTTATATAATATAATAGGTCTTCAAAAATCTTTATTGGATACCTTGAATGTGATAGTATTAAGGTTTAAAGCTAGGATTGAAAATCTTCATCATATAGTTAAGGGTTGCAATATTTCTCAAATCTCATATAGTGCTTGGGCCCCAGTCCAATATCATATAATATATCTATATCTGTTTTTAAATTTATATTGTGATACAATTAAGTGCAACATATAAGATTAAAGTCTATGGACCTTTAAAGACCTATAAAACAAAGACAATATATCATTTTAGTTGATTTTTGACTACTCAAGCCTGTTGTATAACTCTTTTTATATTTATATCATGGAATATTTCTACTTATTGTATCAAATATATGTATATTTTGAAAATTTGAATTCATAGACAATTATTGATTACTTATAAAATTAAACAGTATTGAAGCTTTAAATAAGTATTAAGTAAGGCTAATGTTAAGTTTAAACCCTTTTCTGAGAGTACAATCTTGTACAATAACTCTTGCTGTATTTCTATCAACTTTTTCATTATGATATATTCAAACTATATATATATCTTTAAATTGAGATTAAGCAACAAGTATACGATACTTATATAAAAAAAGTTCATCATGCTTGAGAGGAGGTTTAAATAAAACTAATATCCAGTTTGTAAATTTTTTTTGAGAGTACAAGCTTGAATTATAACACTTTTTATATTTGCAACATTACATTTTGTACTATTATACTTTGATCAAATATATAAATACACTTTCTATGGTTCAAATTGCCAAGATTTTTTAATTGGCATGTTACATGTAGTTAAATTATATATGTACTAAAATAGTATTAATAATATTCTTAAAATATAAATAGTAGAAATATTTCAACCTGGATCTACAACAACTCAGCTTGCTTAACCATCCATCATCCAACTCAAATCTTCCTTCTCATCTCAATTGTCAAATAACCGACTACCTTCTTCTACTACTTCTTTCATATTTACCTTACACAAATCTCCTTCAAATTACAAAATGGTGTTTAATACGAGAACGACAACTCATGCCTGGATACAATTCCTCAATAAAATAGCTGAAATTGCAACCGGCTTTGAGCGAGAGTTAATTATCTGTCAACAACCTACCATGTTCCAGACTGCTGAGTCAAAAAGGTTATGGGTTCAGGCAGCCACAAAAGAGGCTGCAGAAGGTATCAAAGAGGGCACATGGAGTGAGGAGAATGGTGATGCCTATATCGAGAATTATGAAAAGGGTCTAACACTTGGTACCTTTAAACCAATGGTACACAACTCGGGTATTCTCGCGGTTTTTACCAATGCTTTGGGAAATGCTATTGCGCAGCAGTCGGAAAAGATCGTCAACTGGCACACATATGCCATATTTTATCAGAACCGAATCCTTGCTATTTATGATCCCAACATGGATGCAACGTCTGCCCGCTTGGACTCCTGTCAGGGTATTCCTTTGGTGAAGGGGTTGGTTAAGGCCTTTAGGGTGAAGGTGTCTGGCCGCAAGGTGGAGGAGGTGTGGATTGGAGGAGAAGGTAATAGGAAAGTTAGTTGTCAGGAGATGACAAGGAAATGGATAGCAGAGGAAATTAGTGGTGGCAGGGGTGTGGGGTTGGGGGATTGGAGTCAGAGAGAGGGATGGATTAAACTTGATTTTTAGTTTCTTTGTTATTTATTTTTTAATACAAATTCATTTTTTGAGCTACTATATCAGTTGTATTCAATATTACAGCTGCCAAATAGTTACTTAGGAAGCTATATCCCTCCAGGTCTGGAGGGGGCTTTTGCTAGTCAGTATGTACTGCAACAACTACAGCCACCTAGCAATAGCCAGCCTAAAGAAGAGTACAAAGAAAATGAAACAGAAAAAACCCTCCCATTGCAAGATACCTTTTTTATTACCCCATTTGGTTAATATTCCCGTTCGTGGCACTTTTTTCACTTCCAAGATGATTGTTACCACCAGGCCAGGCCTCCGATAGAAGATAATTGTACGGCTAGTGTCATTAATTTGTGAGCTGTGGAGTCTCTCCAGGACGGGAATGGTTGTCTTTCGAAGCCCTTCTCAACCTACAAGCTATCTCCAACTCGAATCGTTCCTGACCATATGGGCCAGCCAGGATCTCCCTGACCATATCATGCCCAGGGGGGAAGTCATGCTCGAAGACCGGTTCCCCTCCTCTTCTAACATTCGCGAGGACTGATTGGCGGAAATGCCACCTTAAGGCCTCATCGGACACGCGGTGGGGATCGGCAGGGTTTCGGCACGCGGGATCGAGAATTCTACCATCTAGGCCAAGAAGATCATCGGTAAATACAACTACCTTGTGGTTATCGTCTGGGTTAACAGAGACGAGGTACTGATCGAACAATTGCTGGACAGTTTTCTGGAGAAGAAATCCGTTTTGAGCTGAGTTGATTTTCGAGGAGCAGATGGCATCGTCCATGTCTGTGATCCACTGTTGACAATTATGCTGAATCCAAAGACTGTTACGCTCAGGAGGGAAGATATGGACAGCCTCAAAAGCGATCAACTTCTGAGCCTGCATAAGGAATCTAGGCATTGATAGTCCTGATATCACGCATTTCCGGTCGCGGTTACGGATTTCATCACGGAAATTATCCACTCTACGAGGTGTCCCGTAAGAAGTCAACCGGTGTATCCAAGGCTCATCACTGACTTGGATAGAGGCTGCCGGAATTAGTAATTGGGCCGTCTTGTAAATGGGGGAAACATAGCACATACCTTCACTATAAATATCGTATACTCCCGTTTCGAGTGGGACGTCTGTTCTGGATACGATATGGCTCGATGTCCTCTCCTGAACAAGTATAGGACTCCCCTCAACGACAAGCAAGATTGCGAGAATGTCAAGAAAGTTTGCCTCGGTTACAGACCCATTCTGGAGAAACCCTCCAAGAGCCACATCAGGGTGAGTAGCATCATAAAAAGAGATATTGCGTGGGATGGAGCGATCTGTAGGCATCGTTGGTATTGGTTATTTTCGTAATCGTAATCAGAGGAAGTGACACGAGAAGTGGTGTGGGCGGGAGGTCAGGAATTCCGTGAGGTGTATATTGTTAAATAGCTCTTAGAATAGAAGTAATGAGGGTGGTGAGACAAAGTTTTCGCAGAGCTTGGGTGGGACAAAGAGGAACAGTTGTCGGGCTCTCTCCTCTGCCCTTTAGTTGGATGCTGTGTCGCGCAAGTTGTATCCGTCTCCTGTCGCTGGCGGCGTGACCTTCAACCAAACCGTATAAATATCATAAATTTATCCTAGCTACACCTAACCGGTATGCACTAGCTAAACAAAAACAAAACAAAAAATAAAAAATAAAAAAAGCATAACCATATGGGAGAGTCTCAACCCGTCCCAAAATCGTCAAAATCAACAACCTAGCCACATCATCATCTCCTTCAGCATCACAATCTGTAAGAAACTTAATCCACAGTGAGGGCCAACACCCATCACTCTTAGCCAACCGTAAGTGACTAAGCCACTTATCACTGCCACCAAACACGTTCTGGCAGCCACAACATGTAACCAATTCCCTGGAATGAATGGGGTAGAGCCACTTAACCGCCAACTTAACCTTCTCTGCCGGGTCAAACCTCTCCTACAACAGCTTAACCCGGAACAAAAACAACCAGCGACCAGTACCTGTGCATGCCAGGTTCTTGCTAAAATGCCTGCTATGACCGGCCTTGCTGTCTGTAATCCGGGCCGAACACACAGGGCACGAAGTGGCCCCTGGAGCCACAAAATAGTAACTATGAGCCATCTTGAGCGCAGGCAGAGGGCACCCTGCCGAAGAATGGCAAAGGTTGCAATTATCGCATCGATATGTAGGAGGGGCAACATCGACCACAATACGCCGACCATCGTAAACAATGCATGCCGTGCCATCAAACGGGTTACCAAATGCCACGTTGATGTTCCCACATCGACGAATGATTGAGGGAATGCCAAGCCCGAGCATATCATGTTTACGGATCCAGTCCACCCATGTACCAATCTTTGAGTTCTCGTAAAGTGTATTAGAAGCAGGGCGTCCGTCGGGATACTGGTCACACGTGGTCCAGTGGTGCCTCCCATCGCTGCCATGACATTCGTCATGTCCAACAATCCCGGTTCCAGAGCGTATACGAATAATGGCAAACAGGTCTAGCCTGGTCAACCTGCGTTGGTGTTTAAAGTCCCGTGGAGTGCCCCGGTAATAGACGTGTCCCTGCTCAGTGTGCCAAAGACGCCATTGTACCAATTGTTGCTCTCTAATGCACGCATAGCATCCAAAACCAAAATCAGCATCCTGAAAGCGACCGGGCTCCAGTGCTAACTCGCAGGCCTTCTTTGCCAACCAATTAGTGATCTCGTTCCCAAGAATGCCCATATGCCTGGGGATCCATCTTATCATGAGGTTGGGAATCTGTGATATCAGTGGTGCAAATGCCTGCAATAGGCCACTAGATGTGCCACTACATTCCATCTCGCGGAGTGCCTTGACGGGAACCTGGCTGTCCGAAAGCAGAAGCACATCTCTCGGGGACAGTGCCAAAATATCACGAAGGAGGGACAAAATCTCAAAAAAAACACCTCGCATGAATGAATGTCCCAGTCCAAAGAAAGTCCAGCAGAGCCCTTCCTCAGTTCCACGGATCCACGGAATGCTATCCAAGCACACCCGTAACCGGTGCCTCTGTTACTCCCATCCACAAACGCAACAATCGTAAACGAATATGCCAGTGAATCAATAATACGTTCTCCTTCGGTCAAGCCTGTCGGTTTATGGGCGGGAATATGAAACCTAGGTGTCCCGGAGAGGACCTCATGCGATTCCATCCTGATTGCCTTCATACCGGGCAAGCACCAATCCTGTCTAATCAAACCATGCCACGGTAAATCGTCACAGTACCGATAGTGGAGAAACCGCTGGGCAAACTGTGCTCTGTAGTATGCCGCCCGAATAGGAGTAGGAGGTATACCACATTCCGAATGCAGGATGTTATTTGCCAATCGTAAGGGCATCCTAAACAACGACCGTAGACACTCCAGAACATGGACCTCGATCTTCTTAATAGCCACCAAATCGTCTGCGACAAACTCAAGGCCATATTCCACCGTCGGCAGGTATGCACCTTGAACAAGCCTCATAACCTCCCACGTACCAATTCCACCCTGCCCACCAAACCGTCGTGCCAATGCCCCAATGCGTCCCCGAACCTCCAACCCACGCTGCAACCAATAGTCTACATGATTCCGCATAGAGCCGTCACAAGCAAATTTCATACCCAAAACACGCAAATCATTAACAGCAGAAACCTGAACCTCACCCAACCAACACGGCCCCTATACCTCATCAACAACCCCCCTTTAGCAACCACTGGGCACTCATCAAAAACCCTTTCCAACTCACCCCTTACCATCTCCTGAGAATCTGCAGCCACCACAATACCAGCATCATCCACATAGCTCACCGTAATAGAGCGAAGAGAGGGGGAGTATGGTAACCGAGGCCGAAAAATATCCGCCACATACAGCCCAAATAGGAAGGCGGAAAGCGGGGATCCCTGAGGGATACCTTTGCTGAGGAAATATTCACTGGAGATGCATCCGTTCAAATTAAATCGTACTCGCCGCTGAGATGACCAGTGCCGGATCCACGATACATATTCAGACGGGCAGCCACGTGCAACCAAAAGGTCCGCCAGCATGTCTATGTCCAAGGGGTCAAAGCCACCCTCAACACCCAGCGAAAGAAGAGCCTTATGCCAATTCTTGTGGGTCTTAAGAAACTCGTATACCACAGCAAGGGCATCGTGAACCCCACGCTTCCGCCAACTTCCGAACTGCGTATCTTCAAGGTCGACATGTTTCGCAACCGCCACGAGTACCATGCGCTCAACAACCTTGGCCATTACCGGGAGCAAGTGTATCATACGCCAAGCCTTAACCACATCATAACACAGTTTATCAGCCTTCCGAATGAGGACAACTTTACCTTGGTGCCAATCCCTATTGCCATGATGGACGGCCTGTTTCAAGCACCAAACAAAGGAAGCATTTGCCTTGCGGTGCCAGAATCGAATAAAAGGATAGCTCATCCCGTCATACGAGGTAGCGGTATTGCCAGGAGACATCCGAAGTGCCTCATCCATGAATGGGGAAATGGAATCCCCCAGATACCCGTTGTCACCAACCCACTCGGTCTCAGGAACAGATGACTTCTTCACATTCTGAAGAACAGCTTCCTGAAGTTTGTCTGTAAAATTTTCTCTGCACTCATATAAATTCGTTTTACCTATTTTCTCACCGTCTAACAAACTAACCTTTCCTCTCTTATTCTAGTGGCCTATTTTAAGTACTATTTACATCTTGGCAGTCGTGTTTATCTTGTTCTTATTCTTGCGCTCCACCACTGGAAAGCAGGGATGAGGAAAACCCTTACATCTTTTGCCCCCGAGTGCTATGTGAAACACATCCCTTGAGAGTCTAAAATAATTTAGGTCCTGTTGCTCTGGTTACCGGTGGAGGTGGAAGGAGGACGTATTCTGCTCGATCCCTCTAATATCATACTTGCGTTTCCCGCGGGTCGCCCCAGCGATGAACAGGGATCAGTGGTCGCTATTTGTTACCCTACCTTGCCGGATTCACTTTTGGCTTGACAAGCACCCCTGTTACTCACTATCCATTTCAGGACAGCAGGCAGCTTGGGCACCGTATTGGGCTGTGTGGAGCCTCCCGCCTGAGGAGCCTCACGCCCTTCCATCATGCTTCCCAGCCCCAAGCCATGGGCCTGAATAGTACAAGTAAAGCCTCGAGGAATCCCGCGATTCACGAATCTTCCGATTCAGAGACAAAATCGCCTGAGAAGGATTAGCACTTTCCCGACACGGCATGGCCTGAGCACTTTGGCCTTGTTTGCTCTCATAACTATTTTTTGCAACCCGGTTAATATTCCAAACTAAACCTATGGCAGGAGTATATACGCCATGAGGTGGAAAGGGATCAGGTATAAAAGGTGCGGCCTGGCTGCAGAGTCCTGTACCGGTGTGGCGTCTTGGATTATCAATAGCATCGTTGGGCAGTCACAGCAGTCACAGTGGGGGGTTTCCCTATTCATGATTTGCCTATTTTGTATATAGCTTGGCATGCAGAGATTTCTGCATATAAGCCACCTTTCTCTCCACTCAGTTAGATAGAGCGTGGCACCATCGAGGCAACCACCTAATAGCAAGCATCTCCCATCTTTTGTAATCTGGTCCAGCACTTGATCGTTTCCTCTATCCCTGTTCATCCAATTAAGCAAGGTATCACCAACGAGACTCACCATAGATTTATTATCCGGTTTAGTCGAAGGTCACAGTTACGTTCAGACGGGTGGATACGGCTCGGTCGAACACACCATCCAACTAAGGGAAGGCTATCGAACGCTCCCACAAGTGGTGCTCTGAAACGGATTGGTGTTTAACTTCGCCAACTTGTCACCTATCCTGTGTACGGTGTTACTAAAGGATTCGGTTGTAGCTATGGGTCAGCCACGGGCTGCATGTATTGTTTTTACTGGAGAAGGTAGTGTCAAGGTAAAGGAGTTTTTGAGATGGATGGAGTCGTGGCTTGCCACAATGCGTGAAGATTTTAATGGAGAGACTCCGAAGTCAAAGACACAGCGGGTGGCTCAGCTCCATCTATCCTACCCGGCCCGCTCCGTCGCAGGGAAGTTTATCAAGAGGTTGGCTGAGAAGACCTTGTGGGATGAGGAGCTATTGAAGAAATCTTTAGTTGATCAATTCCATGACGGTGAAAGAGAAGATCAAGAGGACGAGGATGTGTTGACTACGATGAGTACACTGAGCCAAGGCAAGCACGACGTCTTCAGGAACGGGCGCAAGATTCTTAAGATACTTCAGCGAACGCGGGTAGGCTTGCAACACTACGACAGTATTGTTATTGGCTACTACCTTGATGGGTTGACCAGTCAACGTTTACGGGGACTAGCGATCCTGAGTTTTTGCAAACGCGACTCCCGCGAAACCCCGTTCCAGGTTGTTAAAGGCGTCATGCGTCTGGCCACCCAGCTGAAGATTAAGGGCTACCGCAAGGGGGCAGCAAACATAGTGACAATGAGGATGCGGATGAGGATGAAGATGACGACGACGACTACGACGATGACGATAATCCTACCTGTGCTGCCGGTATCGACTCCGAGTCGGATGCGGATGGTGATTATTATGCTCATGGCCAGCGTAAGGTGAAGGCGGGAAAGCTGGTGAAGAAAGTGAGTGGGAGAAAAGACAAGAGAGGAAAGGATATGGAGAGGAAGAGCTGCAAGAGCAATGGAGATGCGGAAGAGACCGGAGGGGAAATAAGCCAACTACGTGAAATGATATGGGATCTTAGGCAGATGCAGAAAGCAATTATTACTCCTGGAACTGGAGTAGTAGCTGGACGCACCAAGGAAGATGTCATTCCATTAGACACGTATGGCGTTGGACAAGGCTATGGAAGGTACCCTTACGGGAGGCGAGACACTGCTCACCCTATTACTCGTCCTACAGAATACCCCGACAGATGCGGACAGGTGTCGCAGCCAGCAGACTACTATCAGGAACGTAGGGGAGGGTATCCCACGTCGCATGAAGGCAGTCACCAGGAAACGGCACATATAGGCCCCCCGACTCATTCGTATTTTGACAACTTTACGTGGCAACTGACACAAGGTTCACGCTTTCCCCCGGTCAGTAATCCGCCGCTCAGTAACTCCCCGCCACCCCGTACCTGCGGGAATGCACCAGGGCCGCAATCTATCGGTGGCCCAAATGGAGTATTATATTACCTGTCTCGTCCGCGCACCTGCTACCAATGTGGGGAGGAAGGTCATTTACGCCCGCAATGTCCCAGGTTTCACGCTCCAATTCCGGCGACAAGAGTGCTTGGACCAGAACACCCAGATACCCTCTCCCAGCCCAAGGAGGAATCCTCAGCGCAAGCTGGTGGTAGGCCGGTGAATGTAATCGAAATTGCTGCGAGATCATCGGCACTTGATGGAATGAAGGTTCGGGAAGTCACGGCGACGACGGTGGAGCCCCAGGCAGACTTATAAAAGTTTGTCCGGAAGATTGAAAAGGTTGATGAGAGTGATCACAATGAGTCAGATGGTACTGATAAGGAAGAAGCAGAAGAAGAAGAGGGAGCACCGGTAATGGCAGGGGAGAAGGCACGTCGTTTCAGTGAACTTCCATCTGAGTTTGATGGGGAAGCAGGCCCTGCAACTCAGCGCCGCAGGACTGATGAGGGTAACAATGTTGTTGAAGTCACACCGGGAGTGGGAAAAGTTAAACAAGTGGTGTCGAAGGTACCACGCAAACCGATCCGGATGATGATGGACCGTAAGAAGTTTGATTTTGACGGCGCATTTCGAGAAGCTCCTGTTACTGGTCTCAACTGGGGTTCATTCTTCGACCTGGAACCCTCGGTGAAGAGAGATATCTGTCACCTGTTGGTTCAGGAACGGACAAAGCGGGTGGGTAAAGGAAAAGGAAAAAGGAAAAGGAAAAGAAAAGAAAGTGACAATTGAGGATGCCGAGGAGGAAGCCTTAGCTGTGGTTACTGATCGTGACTTGGGAGATGTTGCCAATTTCTATACCAAAGGGATAGTGTGCACCGACGGAGGAAGCTACCGTATCTCTAGGATCTTAGTCGATGCTGGCTCTGTGGTAAATCTGATGCCGATTCACCTTCTGCGTTTCATTGGGGCGAGGATGCGCAAAGCAGGAGGCATGGTTATTCGGACAGCAAAGAACGCACTTGCGCAAATCGCCTATTGTGCGGATATGCGCATCACCATTGCGTATGTCTCGTGTGATTTATGTGTCTACACCCTGCCGGGTGAATACAAACCGACATACCCTCTCCTTTTGAGCAGACGTTGGATGCAAGCTGTGAAAGCGAAAGGGGACTACGCTACCGGTCAGTATTACATTATGCATCATCAAGGGGGCAGAGTGAGGATTCCTCGGGACTGAAGCACACAGATAAGCCCTCAGAGACACCGTACTCTTGTGCCGATAGTAATGAGAGACAGAAACGCAGATAGGCAGGAGGTGTCCGCAGAAGTGGAAGAGGAGTTAGAATGTCAGCGGTCAGGTGGTAACTGGTTCTTTGAAGATTTAGTTGAGTTGATAAAGGGACAGGCAAAGGAGCAGATCAGGGATGAGGATGAGAAAGAAGACGATGGGTTATTCGACGATGCGGAAAGCTGATTCCACCAGATGATATTTCGAGTCGGTTGTCTGGTCTGAGAGATGCGATTGGGCAGACAAGTAAGTTGGAGAAGGCGGATCTTAAAGACTTGAATTTTAGAAAAGGACGAAGAGGGAAGTTGCGAGACAGTTGATTATTCTTTTACAAGTTTAGATGCTACAGATGTTATGAAGGACGAGGATGCTGATTGTGGTACTGATGATGTGAGTGTATTGAACGCTCGTGCAGATGGATTTGTGGTAAAATTATTTTGGAATGAGGAGGTTTACTGTTGCGGTGAGGTTGGCTGTTGGAAAGAGAGAGGATGGGAGTCTCGGCTGGTAAATGCGTGGGAGGTGAGAAGAGATGGAATAGCAATGGAAATGGATGATGAAGAGGCGGAGTATCATGGTCACGAACAGCTAGGTGAAGAAGTGCAGCCGCCGGGTGTGCCAGAGGAGTACGATTGAACATCAATGGAAGGGGAGACCCACGTCATTTTTGCGGAAGCAGAAACAACGGAACAGCTTGCCTTTGGCCATACCTTATCGTTTCCAACGCAATGTTGGCCCGCCCATTATCGGCGTGAGCGAATCATTTCAGCAACCGGGATTCCCACATGGTTTGAGGCGTCAAAAATCTGGCTGGGAGCGAGCTTGAAGCTGGAAGAGAGACAGGAGGCAGAACTTGTACTATCGACTTGGAGGGATCTGTTTGTGTGGAAGTTGGAGGAGATGCCAGTAACAGATCTGGTGGAGCACCGTATTCCAGTACGTCCCAATCCTCAGCCCATACAAGCCAGAGATCAAATTTATACAAGAGAAGAATGTGATTAGTTAGAGATGGAGATTCCAGAAATGGAAAAGGTTGGTATCATTGGGAGATCAGAATGGCCGTGGTCTCACAGAACCAAGGTTGTGAGGAAAAGGGATGGAGGGTTGAGAATGGTTGATGTCTTCTGTTCCATCAATTGAGCGACAATTTTGTCAGACTATCCAATGAAGCGGATCGAGCCTGTTGTGAATAAGCTGAGGCAGTGCCGGTTCTCCGGCTATTTTCAAGCCGATGCGGTGAACGGATATTGGGCAGTCGCGATGCATCCGCCACGTGCATACCGAACGGCTTTCTCTACACATAACGGACGGTGGCAGTACTTGAGAATGGGACAGGGTCTCGCTGGTGCGCCACAAACCTACGCACGCTTGAAGGATATAGTGAGTGGGGAGATACCGGAACCGGATCCTGAGCCATGCTTGAGTCGATGTGCCGCCGGTGCTTTTGAATATTTTGTGGACGATGACTTCGGTGCATTTCCAGACTTCAGATCACAGTTTGATTTCTTACATCATCATTACTTCCCTCGACTGGCGTGGGCTAGGCTCACTCTTCAGGGACGCAAATGCGGCTTTTTCCTGGACAAGATAAACCCCCGGGGGTACGACAGCGATGAGAGCGGACTGCGGCCTTCCTTAGACAAAGCAGGGGCAATTAGGGACTATCCGCAGCCTACAAATGCAAACGAGGTCGATGCATTCGTCTACATGACGATTTATTTGCGCCAGTGTATCCCCGGCCGTGTGGAGCACGCCCGGATCCTCAAAGAAGCCATAATCTATCGTCCGCTACACAAGAATGAGAAGAATAAGGCTGCGCAGACCACCAAGAGAGGAAAGCCAGTGAAGGTAGCCGGTGGGTTAAAATGGGGACAAGAGCAGGAGACATTGTTCAGGGCAGTAAAGGAAGCGATCATCAATAATGTGGTGTATGGTGGGGACGACACCAAGCAATATCCCCTGATAACGGATGCCTCACTGCATGCACTGGGTGGTGTGCTTTTCCAGTTACCTGACCTTCCTGCAGGAACAAGCTTAATGGTAGCGAGGAGGATGAAGATGAAGATAGTGATGTTTATCTCAAAAGGTTTCCTACCGGCTGAAACTCGTTATTCTACGACAGAGTGGGAGGCGTTGGCAATCCTCAGGTGTGACGAAGAAGTATGGTGGTTAGTGTTGGGTTCGCCGTTCTCCACAAAAGGGTATACTGATCACAAAGCGTTACTTGGATTGCTACGAAAGGATGATGCTCACGGCCGGATTGTGAGATGGCAAGTACTTCTTGCTGAGTACGATGTGGAGTATATACATATTCCCGGAAAGGAAAATGTGCTGGCGGATGGTATGAGTCGGATGAAGTGCGCACATGAAGAGATTGAGGAAGGGGAGGTGACTGAGGAAGTCTATGAGGTTCTAGTGACAGAGAAAGAGGAGGCAGTAGAAATGTGGAAAGAATTGCTTGAAGATCTATGGTATGGTGAATTCGTGCACTATAAGCTGTTCGGTGATTTCAATAGCTATCGCGACGCAGATGGGGAGCCCTTAACAGCACATTGGAAACGTTTCATGCGGCTCAAACCTAAGCCTCATCGTCTACTATGGACTAAACCTGCTACGCACGCAACCATTACGGGAATCAGAATCTCCGGTGCTAGCCATTACATGACAGGAGCTCTGAATCGACTATTGTTTTTCGAGCGAAACGGGAAGGAAGGTTTCTGCGTCCGGGCGGTAGAAGTGTAGTCGATTCTTTACCAGTCCCATGACTGTCATGGGCATTTTGCAGCAGGCATTTTGCTGAGAACGATAGTCGGGCGCTATTATTGGCCAACACGAGAAAAGGATGTGAATCTGTACTGCATCACCTGTCCAAGCTGTCAGATGGTGGGTCCGTTAAAACTGTCGGTGAGCCAGCTAGCCATTGTTCATCTGCAGCCACTGGACATAATAGGCTATGACTTCATGGGGAGGTTTCCAGACACCGCAAGAGGAAATAAATATATTATCATTGGGGTTGACGACATTACTCGTTTTCTTTTTGGGAAGGCTGTTCCGGATAGTGAGGGAAAATCAGCGGTTTCACTCTTGATGGAAGTGATCAAACAATTCGGCTGGCCAAGAGCTGTCTATACCGACAATGGTGCACATTTTGTCTCGGGCGAGTTCGCGAAAGTGCTGCCTATGCTCCGGGTCATGCACCTGCCCGCTCCGAAATCACACTCGCGTCGGCAGGCCTAGCGGAACCGTATGTCAAGTTGCTTGTTGATGGACTGAAGGTTACTGTCATAAAGCGTGACTAAGCAAGGCAGATTTCACATGACTCATACTTATGAGTCATAAGGTACGTTGGATTTCACACTATGACGTCACTTGACTCATAGTTCTCACATGACTACGCACGAGCGAGTCATCATTATATTATGATTGGTTGATTGTTTCATGACTCACGATTGTGATGTCATACCATGTAATGACTTTCGCACATGACTCACATTATGAGTCATTGGTTTTACGCATGTGACTCATTTGAGCACATGAGTTGGTTTATGAGTTTTGATTGGTTAACGGAATATTGCGTGATAACTCATATGAGTCATCGATGGATTTCGTGCTATGACTCACTGCGAGTCATAGAGGTTTATGTAGCGCGAGGTGATCAGTCACCAGGGTTAGGGTTGTGGGAAGATGCCTATATAACGGGCTTGGTTCCGATCAAGGGAGAGGACACGCTTCTCGCAAACTTCTTCCCCCCCCCTACGTTTCACATACAATCTCAACTTTACCCCGCTTTGCGTCCGGATCAAACCCCTCGCCCATGTCCCCCCGCTCGCTCGCCCTCATGGTGGATCCTCACCATCTCCCCCCTGGTAACACCGCCTTCGGCAGGCTCTCAGCCCTCAACTCTCCTCTTCCGTCAAGATCTGGAACTCCCTCGGTCGACCGACCCCTCGACCTCATGGCAAGGCAACTCGCTCAGGTGAGATCTGCTCTTCGCCTCGACGCCCAAGACCTCCCGGGCTTCAGCCCGGAAACGCTGTCCGGCACCATGCCCTCAGAATACACCACCATAACCCTCCTCTCCCAGCTCGTTCAGGGCCTGGTGACCGTCTCACATGAGCTTAGCGGGGTAACCCGTGTGCTCGCAGCCATCTCCGAGGAAAACGAGAACCTCAAGGAGGAGCTCCATGACCTCTCATCACAACTCGCAAACCTCCCCCCCGCCCATGACCAACAACCCTCCCAGGAGCTCGCCGATCTCCAAGCCTCCATATGTGACCTGTCACATCGTGTGTCAGCCCCAGCCCCCGTCCCACCCCAGCTGCAAGCCCCTGCACGAAGGGCCCCCCCACCCCGCCCTAGCGAAGGCCCCCCTCCCTCTAGGAAGGGTAAGGAAAGGGCCCGAGTACCACCCACCCCTCCCCCAGCCGCGGCTGAGGACCCTAAATACCGCATACCATTCTACGACACCAGACTTGGCAAGGCGTTCGGCAACCCCGAGAAGTACGCCATGCTGTACACAAACTCCTACGAAGCCGGGGAATTCTGGAAGGGGAGGTACGATCTTGACTCCTTCACTCCCGGCCACCTTCACCCCGACAACGTCGTCTCTCCCTCCTACGCACAGGCTGCCTCTGGCTCCAGCTCGGGCGGCAAGGGCAAGAACAAAGCTGGGAAGCCTCCTTCCTCTCAACAAGTCGCGAGCGCGGCGGCCCCTCCAGTTAAAAAGGGGCCCCCATCCCTCCCAGGTGCTCAACGACGTTTCTTTGCTCCTCGCCAGTCCCCTTCCCCTCACCCAGACGCTCAAACCATTGCTGCAACCGTTCCTGACATCGCCGCTCGCGTCCTCCGAGACTTCAACTCTCTCCTCCCCCTCGGATTCTCTGCCACTGTTAACCCACGTGACGCCATCTCCCTCACCGTCACAGACAGGGCCACCCCCACGGCCTCCTACGCCCCATACTTCGACTCCCTCACCAGGGCACTCAACCAGTCGTTCCCGGTAGACAACAACCCCTGGTGTACTCTTGTCCTCACTCCAACTGCCGTGCAACTAGCAATTCACGGGCTCCCACTGCGTTTCATCCCCCAAGATGAAGAGGAACTCTTGCCATATCTCCGGCAAGCAATCATCAATGACAAAGCGACCCCGATTCTCTCAGCCAGGTACCTTAACCCTAGCCGAGATTCTAGGGGCTCCAAGCAGGCCACTTCGGTGGGTGTCACCATCGACCCCCAGCATGTTTCCACCCTCACCACAGGTGTCGTCATCCTCTCGCAGAAACGCAAGGTTGAACTTGCCTTCTCCGCCACCCGAACCTCCCAGTGTAGAAACTGCTGGAGATATGGACACGCCCATCAGCGATGCCCCGCCACCCACCTGAGGTGCCCCATTTGTCTGCTTCACCATACTCGCGCGGCTCACGGATGTCAAAATCCCTCCTGTCCCAGGAGCGGAAACCATAAGCCAGTCCCATCCTGTTGCCCGACCTCGCCCCCCCATTGCTGTAACTGCGGTGACGACCACACTGCCACATTCAAGGAATGTCCGGCTCGACCTGTCCCTACTGTCCCTACCCGACCTCCCTCTCCCGCACCAGCCGGTCAAGACGCCATGGATTTGGCGGTCGATGGCGGAGCGACATCCACTACTCCCCCGCCCGGGGAGGGTTCCACTGAGGTGGACCTGACAACCACAAGGCAACCCCCCCGGCAGGACTCCCCTCGCGTCCTGGCACTATTCAAGGCTTTGGTGGCCCTCTCCCCCTGGAGGCACCGAGCCATTCCCCGGCACCCTCCGATCGTTGGGCTCGTCCCGGTAATGATTGATCGTTCTCCTCCCGCAGAAGGAAAAGGGCCGGCCCCTCTTGCCCCGTCTCTCTCTATCGTCCAACATAACTGCCTTGGGAGCTGGAATGCTTTTCTGTCCATATTCGAGTCGTTCAAAGAAGCGACGGTATACCCCTTGGTAGTTCTGCTGCAGGATCCACCTGTCAGTAAGGCTCAACTCCCCTCTTTTAATGGTTTTACGCCTTTTGTTCCCCCTGTGAGGAAGCCCCGCGTGGCGGCCTACCTCCATAGGTCTTTCCTCTCTTGTTTCTCAGTGCTACCCAAGTTCGGAGACAGCGCCTGTGTCATTACTCTAGACATATCCTCCGAGGAGCCACTTTTTGGCACCAGCTTTCACTCCTTCAGGCTTGTTAATGCCTATTCTATTGTTTCCCCCAACACTCACGCTCACTCTGTGTCTCCGGCAGCCCTCTTCTTGGACCTTGGGATCCCCCTTTTGGTGGTAGGAGACCTGAACATCCACAACCCTCTTTCCGACCCCCTCCGCTCCTTTGCTTCAAGAGAGGTCTCCTCCTCAGCCCCCTATTTGGAGAAAGCGGCCGAATTCGGCTTCGCCCTCCTCAACCCCCCCGGAGAATACAGGAGATTTCCCCTGGTAGGCAGTGCCCGCCCCTCGGTTCTCGACCTAGCCTTTGCCAACCCCCTCCTCCTGCTGTTATTTAGAAGCTGGGAATCCTCTCTCCCTTCGACCGGCTCGGACCACATACCGATAACTATCAACCTCGCCCCCCCCTCTCAGACCCAGACCCCCCCTCGCCCCCGATGGGCCGACACCGATTGGGAATTCCTCTCCCCAGTAGTTAAGAGCTTCAAGATACCACCTGCCCCTCCGTGCCCTTCCCCGTCTCAGCTGGATAAGTGGCTCTCGGCTTCACTCGACCGCCTTGTGGCGCTCCTCAAGGCTCACACCCCAGTCTCGAAACCCTCTCCTTATTCCAAGCCCTGGTGGTCACCGCACCTTACTATCCTCCGTCGAGAGTTCCATAAGGCCGCCAGAGCAGCAAGGAAGCACGACACGCCCGCCTTGCAGGAAGCCGCGAAAGCCCCGAAATCGGGGAACTTCAAGGCCATTAAGACTGCGAAATGAAAACACTGGTCTACCTTCCTCCAGGGGGCCACGCCACAAACGCTTTGGACGGCTAAGAGATTTGCCTTCGGCCACGCGCCACCCCGCTTCCCCTCCCTCCCCGGGGCAGAGACCCCCCATCAAATGAATGATGTCCTGCTTGATCACTTCTTTCCGCCAAGACCAGCCTTCCCCCCCCCTCGTAGGCTCAGGCCTCACGAAGGTGCCCCCCCTCTGACAACGGATGAGATAGCATCCGCCGTGTCCAAATGCTCCCCTACCTCGGCCCTTGGGCCTGACGGGGTCCCCTACTCCACATGGAAACTGGTCAACAAGACCAACCCCGCCATCCTCTTAGACCTTCTCTCCCCGCTTGTCAGTCTTGGGTACCATCCGGCCTCGCTCAAGGGGTCTAATGGCATTGTCCTCGACAAACCTGGGAGGCCCTCCTACGAATCCCCCTCCTCGTTTAGGATTATCATCCTCATACGCACGTTCTCTAAGATTCTTGAAAGAATCGTTGCAGCCCGCCTCCTATTGGCAGCCAGGTCTAAAGGGCTCCTCCACCCCAACTAATGGGGCTCCCTCCCTGGCCTCGGCACATACGACGCCTGCCTCACCCTCTCTAACGACGTCAAAACCCTGCAAAGAACGCGCCTCAAGGTTTCCTCCCTGTTCCTGGACATCAAGGCAGGCTTCGACAACGTAGACAACAGAACCCTGGCCCGCTTCCTGAGGGAACGCGTGATCCCCCCCTACCTCGTCTCTTGGGTCTCATCCTTCCACGGGGAAAGGAGCTGCACACTCGTGTTCCAGGGGGCTCCTGGCACTCCGGCACCCGTCAACGTTGGGGCCCCTCAGGGCTCGCCGATATCCCCTCTTCTCTTCCTACTCTAGGTCGCCCCGCTACACTTCAGCATCCCTCGAGGACTTATGATTTGGTACGTGGACGATTTCTCCATGTCTGTCGCCTCCCTGTCGCATAGGGGCAACATCCGCCGACTCCAAGAGCTCTTTGGGATCCTAGAAGCCAAGGCTGCCCGCCTGGGAGTTTCTTTCTCGGTCCCCAAGACCGAGCTTATACACTGGAGGACACCAAGCCAGAGGAGGTCCCCTAAGTGCCTCTCTCCCGTCCGAATCAAAGGAGATATGTTCCACCCCCGTGACTCAGTGAGATGGCTCAGATACTGGTTCACACCGGCCCTTGACTCCTCCACCCACTTCTCCCGCCGCCTGTCACTTGCCCAAGGCGCCTTCACACTCATAAGACGATTGAGCCCCCCGGGGGGGCCCTCCCCCCCTACCTGTGCCACAGGCTGGCCAGCTCCCTAATTGCTCCGGTCCTTCTCTAAGGGGCCGACCTCTTCACCCCAAGTGTGGGCACTATGACCCGCCTCAACACCTTTTGGCACAAAGTTCAGAGATGGACGACAAACTGTTTTTCGGCAACCCCCCTAGGAATCCTATCGGTGGAGTCCTGCCTTCCCCCGGTCCCCCTTCTCGTCTCCCACCGAGAGAGGTTAGCAGCCCTCAGGGTGGTGTGCTCCCTGCCGGGCATCAAGTGGGCCACGGCGCCGCTCCACCCGTCCTTCCCCTCCCTCTCGACCCACCGGGCGCCAGACTCGTCCCGTGCCCTCACTAGGGGCCTCTCGTCAGTCTACCTTCCTCTGAGCTGGAAGTCACCTAGGCCCGTCCCCCCCATCAGGAACCACCTGCCCATAGATGCTGTGGCCCGCACTACCATACCCTTCACCCACGGGCTGTCCAAGATGCCCATGATTAACTCCCACCTTGTCTCCCCGACCCCGGTCCTCCCCCCCCAGTCGATAATGAACGCCACATACTCCGCCCTGAAGAAGAGGGTCAGGGAGGCCCTCCTCGAGGAATGGGCCAGCCCTTTCCCGACCCAGGGTACTACCACCACCTCCCCGCGCTTAACCCCAGACCGTTCATGGGGCTAGGCAAGTTTATCGCGGGGCGCATCCACCAAATGAGGGCTGAAAAGAGTTACCTGGCCGCCCATCCTACCTGGAAGTCCCCTGACGCGGACACTTCCTGCCCCCGCTGCGGCTTGGAACCAGAAACCTTCGAGCACGCCGTCCTCTCCTGCCCCTCCAGACAGGGTGCCCGATCACGCCTCCTGCACGGCGTCTCCCGTGTCGGTCCGGGGGATCAAGTTTGGTCCTCCCTCCCCCTACTAAAAAGGCTCGCTTCCTTTATCGGCGTCACCTCCACGGGATTCCCGCCCACCATGTTCCCACCCACCACCCCCTCCTCTTCCCCCCCATTGCTCCTCTCTCCCCCCAGAGTGCCCCCCCCGGCTTTCGTGTTTTTTCGTTGGCTGAAGTGTAGGGTCGTTGGCTTTTCCCCCGTCACGTAGTGTGAAGCTTTCCTTTCTAGACAATTAGTTCTTTTTTTAGTTGTGGTTTTCTTATTCTTAAAAGAGGCCGACGGCCCAGCGGAGGAGAAACCTGCGCATTAGTGGATATTTACCAGTGCTTTAAACTTTCCTTTGTTATTGTTATTTGTGTTAATTGGTTTTGTTCTCTCCATAGCTAGCGCTCCACGAGGCTTTTTGTCACAAATCGTGACTAAGCAAGGCACATTTCACATGACTAATTCTTATTAGTCAAAAGATATATTGGTTTCACGCTATGACGTCACTTGACTCATAGTTCTCACATGACTACGCACTTGCGAGTCATCATTATATTGTGATTGGATAATGTTTTTCTGACTCACGATTGTGATGTCATATGATGTAATGACTTTCGCACATGACTCATATCTTGAGTCATGGGTTTCACGCATGTGACTCACTTTGAGCACATGATTGGGTTTATGGGTTTTGATTGGTTTATGGTATGTTGCGCAAGGACTCGTATGAGTCATTGATGGATTTCACGCTATGACTCATTATGAGTCATAAGGGGTTTATGTAGTACAAGGTGATGAGTCACCAGGGTTAGGGTTGTGGGAAGATGCCTATATAAGGCACTTGGTTCCGACCAAGAGGTAGGCCACGAACCATCTCTCCTCCACCTCCGGCGATTGAAATCTCAACACCACGGGAAATCATCGTCACTATACCCCAGCCACCTCTCTTCTCCCACAATGGCTACTGCCTAGGAGTTGACGTTAAGCCATCTACCCTCCTCCTCTGTGGCCTCGGCCTCCCCTCCTTGGGGTTCTCGTTCCTGTTCGTCGTTGACTCCCGCTCATGATGTTCGGTTCTCCCCCTTACCCCGCACTTCCTTCGCACCTCGCTTAGGATTTTGCACGGTCAGAACGCTTCTCGCTACGCTCACGGTCGGCGTCACGGTGTTGGACTCTCAGTCAAAGTAGGCCTCGGCTTGCTGGGCTTGTACCTCTGATGGGGAAAGCCTCAGTTAGTAACATCACGGTCTCGTCCCGGTCTCGTCGTCGTCCCAAAAGGCCTTGCTATGGCGCGTTTGTCTGTTGTGGCTAGCCCGTTCGCGATCCTTCCTCTACCCCCCTCCCGGTTCCGTCCGCTGGCACCGTACTGCCCTATAAGCTGGCACCTTACTGCTAAAAACTCCTCTCCCGGCTGGCACCCTACTGCTCACCCCCTATGGCTGGCACCCTACTGCTACTCACCGGCTGGCACCGTACTGCTCACCTTCCTTCCTGGCTGGCATCCCCTCTGCTCGGTGGCTCCGCTCGCCCTTCTCTCCACCTCCGATCGTTCGGCCCTTCCTCGGTTATGCCTAGTCGTGGTATAGCACTGCCTCCGTGGCTTAGTCCAACGCTTGGGAACGATGTAATGACCTGCCCGACCGTACATCATGGTTTTTGGTGGGCCCTCAACCTATGAGGTTTCCCGTGCCAGCGATCATCTATCCTCTCCCCCGGGCCCCGAAAGGGCCTTAGAACAGCCGTCGTTTCTTTTCTTTTTGGGGAGCCTGCTGAAGGGTTTGGGTCTCTCTACCTGTACGTTTCTATGTATTGTTTCCTTACGTGTCTGGGTTATATTATCTTAGGTGCTAGGCGAGGGGGACTTTTCCTATGGATTGGGGGTGTTTGATTTTTCCCATGACGAGGTGAAGGGGGCGGGATGAGGTTTGCTTATAGGTTTTTTATCTCCATAGCTAGCGCTGCATGAGTCTTTTGCACCTTTAAACATAATAACGAATAGATTACAAAAAAGAAAAGAAAAAAAAACGACCAAGAGGTAGGCACGAACCATCTCCTCTCCACCTCCGGCAATTGAAATCTCAAGACCACGAGAACTCATTGTCACTTTCCCCCACCCACCTCTCTTCTCCCACGATGGCTACTGCCTAGGAGTTGACGTTAAGCCAACCTTCCTCCTCTTCTGAGGCCTGTCGGCCTCCCCTCCTTGGGGTTCTCGTGCTCGTTCATCGTTGACTTGCTCATGATGTTCGGTTCTCCCCCTTACCCCGCACTTGCTTTGCACCTCGCTTAGCATTTTGCACGGTCGGAACGCTTCTCGCTTCGTTCACGGTCGGCGTTACGGTGTCGGACTCGCGGTCGAAGTAGGCCTCGGCTTGCTGGGCTTGTACCTCTGATGGGGAAAGCCTCAGTTAGTAACATCTCGGTCTCGCCTAGGTTTTGTCGTCGTCCCAAAAGCTCTTCCTATGGCCCGTTTGTCGGTTGTGGCTAGCATGTTCGCGATCCTTCCTTCTCCCACCTCCCGGTTCTGTCCGCTTGCACCGTTACTGCTACAGCAGCTGGCGCCTTACTGCCTCCTCATCCTTCTCGATCGTTCGTCCACTCCTTGGTTACGCCCAGTCGTGGTATTGCACTATCTCCTTGCCTGGTGTTCAATGCCTTGGATCGATGTAATTACCGGTGCGACCGTACGTTTATGGTTACAATGTCGGCCCACAAGTCCAGTGGTTTTCTCTCGTAACGGCGATCACACATCCTGCCGCCCGGGCCCTGTCGGGCCTTCGCGAGCGAATCCTTTCTTTTGTTTTAGGGGAGCCTGCTGAAGGGTTTGGGTCTCTCTCCTGTACGTCTCTATGAATTGTTTCCTTACGTGTCTGGGGTATTATTTGACTCAGGTGCTAGGCGAGGGGGATTTTTCCTATGGATTCGAGGTGTTTGATTTTTCCCATGACGAGGTGAAGCGGGCCTTTGTTGGGATTAAGGTTTTGTTCACGCCATAGCTAGCGCTGCATGCGAGTTCTTGTACCTAACAAAGAATATATGAATTAAAAAAAGAAAAAAAAAAAAACCAACCAAGAGGTAGGATTTTCACGCAACCATGTAAGTACTTTTCTATACTCAAGATATTGCAATACGATTACACTTTGTTCTCTTTACATACACTCCTCCTCTAGGAGAGCCTACGCTCTAGGAACCCGGAGACTATTGTGATAGTCTCGACGGGCCGCCCGAACATAGAACTATTGTGATAGTTCTATCAAGCACGACAATCCACCCATCTTACTATCTGACGAGATAGTATCCTTCGACGGATCACTCAAGTCGAGCAAGCCAGTTCCGTACTATCTGAAGAGATAGTACTTCCCTGTCTGTTGGTGCAAGAAAACGAGACTTGCATTAATAAGAGACAACTGTTGTTGCCTGTTGCATACAGGCTAAACAATAGGATTGTTACATTTGGTTGCGTCCACACGCGACACGCAACGACAATACGGCCCAAACACCCATCGATCGAGAGATCGATCTTACTGAAGGAGAAATCGACCTAGCAGGACTAGGAGAGGCCCTCCCCGAATCTATTCAACACTCGCAAGCCGCAAGTTCGGAAACAGGAAGCTCACGAAGGGAATCAGATTCGGACGAGACAGACGCAGTACCCAAGAGAAGAAACACAATGGCGTCAACAACGAACCCCAACTCCGACACCAAAGGAAATGGAGTTGAGACACTACCACCAAATCTCACGCCAGAACAAGTACAACAAATCCTAGGGGCCCTGACCGGAGGAGTGGACAACACAAAGAAACAGAAGATCAAGGAACCGAGCACATTTCACGGCGAACGAGACCAACTGAGAGGATGGTTGGCACAACTTTCAGTATATTTCAAAGGAGTGGGATGGGAATTCAACTACGACAATGACAAAATCGTCTACGCCCTAAGCCTATTAAGGGGAGATGCGCTGAAATGGGCTACACCATATATCGAAAGACGACAAGACGTAACTTGGAGCAACTGGGACGCTTTCAGAGCCGAATTACGAGGACAGTTTGGCGAAATCGACGAACAAGGAGCGGCAAGAACAACGCTTATGAAAATGGCTCAAGGATCAAAAGGAGCAACAGAATACTGGAACGAATATCGACTCATCGCCAGTCAGACAGGAATGGACGATGCGACCTTAACTTACCACCTAATGAGAGCCTTCAGGACAGAACTGCAGGATGCATGGGGAATGGATGGATCCGAGTCGCAAGACCCGCAATTCGTGGCAAACTGGGCCATCAAAAAGGAGAACAAAATGGCAGCTATCAGACACATGCGGCACGGAGGACCCAGCAAGGAAAAAACAACAACTCCACCAACGTCGAGAAATCAGAATGGAACTTTCCGACAACAGAGAAAAAACCAAGGAGATCCAATGGAATTGGACGCAACTCGAAGAAGACCAGGATTCAATGTCTCAGCCAAAGAATACCAACGAAGGATGAAACGCAATTTGTGCCTCAAATGCGCCAAACTAGGACACCGAGCGGCGGCATGCCGAAGCGAGGCAAACAACAAAGAAGGAGCTACCTGGCAACCCAAGAACGGCAACAGGAACCAATGGAGGCCACCAGCCAAGGCACGAGAAATGGAAGTCGAAAGGGAAGCAGGGGAAGAGTCGGGAAACGACGAAAGTCCCCAGTAAACGATGGTCTGAGGGACAGGACCAGACCGAAACCCATTGAGATAAGAAACCTTTACCCGGCACTAAACAACACGGAAACATTAGACAACGAAATCGACCATATCATGGTTCAGATACGGCTACACGGCATGAAAAGACAAGTTACGATCAATGCGATGATCGACTCGGGCGCAACCGAGGACTTTATCAACAAAGGGTTCTGCAGCAAATACAACATCAGAACCACGCAAGCAACGAAGATAAGAGAGGTTTACCTTGCGGACGGACGACCCAGCGCTATGGGACCAATTACCCATACAGCGAAAGTACCTATGGACATCGGTAGCCATAGGGAATTGGCGACCTTCCAAGTGGCAAAACTCACGAACCACGAGGTCATCTTAGGGATGCCCTGGTTAAAGCAACACAGTCCCGAATAGACTGGGGCCAAGGAGAGGTCATCTTCGAAAGCGAAAGGTGTACGACATGGTGTTTAAAAGAATCACCTACTGTATACGCAATACCAGAAGACGAAGCACGAGAAGAGAACTTGAAAGTCGAGTTCAGCATCGCTCAAAGCAAGAAAGATCAAAGGATCCAAGTTAAGAAACTGGACCCTCAAGCAAGGATACCGACTCGAGGATCGGCAAAGGCAGCAGGACACTACCTGTATGCAAACGAGAACAAGACGATACCGGCCCGAGGACAAGAAGTTTTCCGAACAGGAATATCAATCACACCACCAAGAGGAACCTATAGAAGGATAGCACCAAGAAGCGGCATGGCAGTTAAACATCAGATTGCTGTCAATGCAGGTGTGATCGACTCCGACTATACAGGAGAAGTCAAAGTCGTACTAGCCAAAATGGGCGACGAGGATTATCAGGTCAAAGACTGAGATCGGATAGCAGAACTCATCACAGAAAAGATAGTCGAAAGCGAGTGTTACGAGGTCCCAACACTCGAAAAGACCAACAGAGGACAACAAGGATTTGGAAGTACAGGAACCTGCAAGGCACAGATCTGCGAGATCAGTGCCAGGGCCTTCGAGAGGTTTTACCAAAGACCGGACACGATGACGGGGATCCTCAAATACAACAAAAAAGAAGGACGCATAAGCCTAGAATCAGTCAACATCAGCACTGAGCTAGCCATCAAAAGTGGAAAATACCAAAAAGAAAGGAAACTTGAGGAAATGGTACCTCAAGAATAGCATGGATACTTGGACGTATTCGAAGAAGAAGAAAAAACAAAGCTACCACCCCACCGACAAGGAGTGGACCTGGAAATCAAGCTCGAGGAAGGACAAGGACTGCCAATCAAGAAGATATATGCACTCTCCCTGGACGAATTGAAAGAACTCTGGAACTACATCAAACAAAACGAGGAAAGGGGATGGATAGTAAGAGAAACCTACTCGGATGGAGGTTCTCCTATCATGTTCGTCAAAAAGAAAGATGGAAAACTTCGACTATGCGTGGACTACCGAGCCCTCAACCACGTCACCAAGAAAGATCGATACCCTCTAACACTGATAGGGGAAGCTTTGGGCAGGTTGCAAACGCCCAAGTACTACACGAAGCTGGACATCAAGGATGCCTATCACAACGTCAGAATCAAGGAAGGAGATGAATGGAAAACAACCTTCACCACGAAATACGGCACTTACGAATACTTGGTTATGCCTCTCGGGCTAACCAATGCACCAGCGGCGTTCCAAAGATGGATCAATAGGACCCTGCAGTCATATATCGACATATGCTGCATAGTATATTTGGATGATGTCCTCATATACTCAGACAGCCTGGAGCAACACCAAAAAGATGTGGCAGCCATCATCCGCGCAATACGAAGACAAGGAATGAAACTCAAACCATCAAAATGCGAGTTTCATCAACGAGAAACGGAGTACCTAGGATTTATCATCAACAACGAAGGAGTCAAAGTTGACCCTATCAAAACAGCGGCTATATGGGACTGGAAACCACCAACAAGCAAAAAAGGAATCCAAGAATATATGGGGTTCTGCAATTTTTATCGACGATTTATCGAAGCGTTCAGCCGGACAGCCAAACCTTTATACGACAGGACCAAAAAGGATGTCAAATGGGAATGGGGAGAAAAAGAACAAGCAGCATTCGACGAATTAAGACGGAAACTATGCTCAACCCCTGTGTTGACATACTTCAAACCAGGAAGACCACTGCTTGTCGAAACCGACGCCTCGCAATATCTATGCTCGGGCATACTGTCCCAACAGGACGAAAACGGAAAATGGAAACCAATAGCATACCGATCAAAAAAGATGAAACCGGCCGAATGCAACTACGACGTACACGACAAGGATCTATTAGCAATAGTTCAGGCACTCAAAGAATTGAGACAATACCTCAAAGGAAGTGGACAACATTTCAGAGTCTTGACCGACTATCAGAACTTGATAAGGTTCACGACCACTAAGGAAGTAACTGGACGACAAATCCGATCGAGTGAAGACCTGAGTGGCTTCGACTTCAAAATCGAATATCGACCAGGAAAGGAAGGAGGCAAGCCTGATGCTTTAACTCGACGAAAAGAAGACATGCCCCAGGAAGGGGATAAACGACTCACCCAGAAAGAAAGGATTCTCCTACCAAAAGAGAAATACTTCGACACCAGCATCCAGCAAATGGAAACAATGAGACGCGAAGAAACAAGCAACGAAGAACTTGGCCACGAAACGGCCCGCGACGAAGAAATTCAAAAGATAAGGAAAGCTTGGGAGAAAGGAGACAAAGAAATGAAGGGAGTGGCCCTAGGATTATGCCATTGGAAGGAGGAATACCTATGGCACTAAGGGAAAATTTGGGTTCCCAACCAAGAAGGAATTCGAACCAACCTTATACGACAACACCACGATATTCCGCCAGCGGGACACGGAGGAAGAGCAAAAATGACGGAGCTCCTACAGCGCAAATACTATTGGCCTCATATGCGCGATACGATAAAACAATATGTTAAGAATTACGACATTTGCCAAAGGATAAAGGTGGTACGACATGCACCTTATGGCCTGATGAAGCCAAACGAAGCCCCGGATCGACCATGGAAATTAATATCAATGGACTTCATCATGGACTTACCAAAATCGGAAGGAAATGACGCAATCCTCATCGTCATCGATCGACTCACAAAAATGGCTCATTTCCTACCATGCACTAAGGAAATGAATGCACGGCAATTCTCCGAACTTTTCATGAGGGAAATATTTCGATTACCTGGGCTGCCAAAAGACATCATAACGGATCGAGGATCCATATTTACTTCGGATCTATGGAAGGAAACAACGAATCAACTAGGAATAGAACGAAGATTGAGCACGGCATTTCACCCACAAACGGACAAACAAACGAAACGGAGGAATTCCACTTTGGAACAATACCTCCGAGCATACGTCAACTATCAATAAGAGAACTGGAAGGAGCTCCTACCGATGGCAGAATTTGCATACAACAAGGGACACCAAGGAAGCATTAAGCACAGACCCTTCTTTGCAAACTACGGAATCAACCCCGAATATCTGGCCACCGGACACCTAATGCAAGGAAAAATCACACCACCGGAAGATATGAGTCAATTACACGAAGCCCTGCAAGCGGAAATGATGGAAGCGCAACTACGACACAAAAAAGTAATACGATGCAGGAAGAAAGCCCGATCCGAATTTACAATCAGGAGAAATGGTCTGGCTATTGCCAAGAAACATACGGACAACAAGGCCATGCAAGAAATTGGACTACAAGAAAAGGGGACCATTCAAAATCTTGGCAAAAATAGGAGGAAGTGCTTATAAGCTCAATCTTCCACCCTTGATGAGGATCCACAACACATTCCACATCTCTCTTCTTGAACTTTAAAACGACAATAAGCTACCTACACAGCGAACACATCCACCACCTCCAATTATCATCGAAGGAGAACCAGAGTACGAACTCAAACAAATCATCGACTCTCGGATACACTACGGAAAGCTTGAATACCGAGCCAAGTGGAATGGTTATCCTCCTGAACACGATATAGTCTAGTACCCCTACGAAGACTTCGAAAATGCAGACATCGCGAAGCAACAGTTCCACCAACAGTACCCGGGGAAACCAGCTCTCGATCAAAGTCAAGGAACAAGAAAACGGGGAGACTTGGGTCTCCATCACACCACCACCGCAACTCGCACCACCACCACCTCCACCACGAATGACGACCCCAAGACCCCCCACACCAAAAACCGCCCAGGAGGGGTGGGAAACTGTTGTGGGATTACCCACGAGCCCCCCATACCGAGCCCCACAAGAGTGGGAAGAAGCCGAGAGAAAGGAAAAAGCTCGGCAAGAACACAATTTGCTGTCGTGGACAGCATGTTACGACGACGGGTGCCAAGTGCACTTCAGAGACAAGGAGGCCTCGGGATGGTTTCCTCAAGACCGATCTCGGTCTGTGCCATCAGTACCGGTATCGCACTGGAACAAGAAAAGGCAGAGGAAGGTCCACGGGCAGACCGTGACATGGTACAAATGCTACGACGACAAATGCTTCGAACATGTGCAAGAGAAGATCCAAGCTGGGTACTTCCCCTAGGAAAACGGCGAGAGGAAACCCCTCTCGAAATGGCACCAACGACACCCCGAACCAGGACAAGGAAGGAATTTCGGGGCCGTCAGGACCCGACTGGGGAGGGAGGAGAGCGAAAAAACTCAACCAGATGTCGGAGCCCTACAGAGGCAAATCCAGGAACTGTTGGACGAAAAACAACAATCACTGGAAAAGGATGGAAGAACCAGACAGGAGCTAGCGAATTACCAGAACACGATCGGCCGGATGCGCGAAGAAATCCAAGGACTTCGCAGAACAGTCGCGGGATCTGGTTTCAGCCTAGCGAGGTTGAGAAACGAGTTCGACACCAAACAACAAGGAAACAAGAAAACTCGAAGACCGAAACCAGAGCCTCCGCAAGGAACTCCGAAGAGCTGGGCAGAGGTTGTTAGATTTGGGAAAGTAGCATCGTGGGACCGATGCTGGGGGGAGACTGGAGCTAATGTCACAAATCGTGACTAAGCAAGGCAGATTTCACATGACTAATACTTATTAGTCATCAGGTATGTTGGTTTCACGCTATGACGTCACTTGACTCATAGTTCTCACATGACTACGCACTTGCGAGTCATCATTATATTATGATTGGATAATGTTTTTCTGACTCACGATTGTGATGTCATATGATGTAATGACTTTCACACATGACTCATATCTTGAGTCATGGGTTTCACGCATGTGACTCACTTTGAGCACATGATTGGGTTTATGGGTTTTGATTGGTTTACGGTATGTTGCGCAAGGACACGTATGAGTCATTGGTGCATTTCACGCTATGACTCATTATGAGTCATAAGGGGTTTATGTAGTACAAGGTGATGAGTCACCAGGGTTAGGGTTGTGGGAAGATGCCTATATAAGGCACTTGGTTCCGACCAAGAGGTAGGATCTCTACGCAACCATCTAAGTACTTTTCTATACTCAAGATATTGCAATACGATTACACTTTACTCTCTTTACATACACTCCTCCTCTACGAGAGCCTATGATCTAAGAACCCGGAGACTATTGTGATAGTCTCGACGGGCCGCCCGAACATAGAACTATTGTGATAGTTCTATCAAGCACGACAATCCACCCATCTTACTATCCGACGAGATAGTATCCTGCGACGGATCACTCAAGTCGAGCAAGGCAGTTCCGTACCATCTGAAGAGATAGTACTTCCCTGTCTGTTGGTGCAAGAAAACGAGACTTGCATTAATAAGAGACAACTGTTGTTGCCTGTTGCATACACGTTAAACAATAGGATTGTTACACTTTTTGTACCTTAAAACAATGAACGCATGATTACAAAAAAAAAAAAAAAAGAAAAAACGACCAAGGGAGAGGACACAAACCATCTCTCCTCCACCTCCGGCGATTGAAATCTCAACACCGCGGGAAATCATCTTCACTTTCCCCCACCCACCTCTCTTCCCCCACGATGGCTACTGCCTAGGGGTTGACGTTAAGCCATCTTCCCCCCTCTCCTGGGGCACGTGTGCCTCCCCTCCTTGGGGTTCTTGTTCCCGTTCATCGTTGACACCCGCTCATGAAGTTTGGTTCTCGCCGTTACCCCGCACTTGCTTTGCCCCTCGCTTAGCATTTTGCACGGTCGGAAAGCTTCTTGCTTCGTTCAGGTGGGCGATATGGCATCCGGACTGTCGGTCAAAGTAACGCTTCGGTTCTGCTGGGCTTGTACCTCTGATGGGGAAAGCTTCAGTTAGTAATATCACTGTCCTGCTCGGTTTCGCTCTCGTCACAAAAGACCTTACTATGGCCTGTTAGTCGGTTGTGGCTAGCCCGCTCACGTTTCTTCCTCTACCCCCCTCCCGGTTCCGTCCGCTGGCACCGTACTACCCCATAATCTGGCACCTTACGGCTAAAAACTCCTCCCCTGGCTGGCACCCTACTGCTCCCCTCTGGCTGGCACCCTACTGCTACTCACCGGCTGGCACCCTACTGCTCATCGTCATTGGCTGGCACCCCCTCTGCCCCGTGGCTCCGCTCGCCTACCTTCTCTCTCCCCCCTGCGGTTTACTCTATGGTCGCAAACCTCGCTTAGGTTACTGTTAATCATCATATTGCACTTCCTCCTTGGCCTCTCCTAAACGCCGACCCGTCACCATCTTCTGGTCAGTCCCGACCTTGAACCGGGCTGCCCCTTCCGGCGACTAGCCACGGGGCCTTTTGGTTAGGCATGTTGGCAATAGTAGTTACATCTCGTCATTTCTTTGATTCTTTTCCTATTGTTACCAGGGGGCCTGCTGAAGGGTTTGGGTCTCGCTCCTGTACATTTCTATGAGTTGTTTCCCTACGTGTCCGAGGTGCGAGTCTTAGGTGCTAGGCGGGGCAAGTTTCTTCTATGGTTTCGCGGGGTTTGATTTTTCCTATCATGAGGTGGAGCCGGCGGTTGTTATTGGGCTTATAGGTTTTTTTCTCTTCATATCTAGCGCTGCATCAGGCTTTTTGTACCTAAAACAAATAACGCAAGATTACAAAAAAAAAAAAAAAAAAACGACCAAGGGAGAGGATCTTCACGCAACCATCTAAGTACTTTTCTATACTCAAGATATTGGAATACAATTACTTTTTACTCGCTTTACATTTACTCCTCTTCTACGAGAGCCTACGCTCTAAGAACCAGGAGACTATTGTAATTGTCTCGACGGGTGGCCTGAACATAGGCCTATTGTGATAGTTCTAACCAGCACGACAATCCACCCATCTTCCTATCTGAGGAGATAGTGTCCTTCGACAGATCACTCAAGACAAGCAAGCCAGTTCCGTACTATCTGAGGAGATAGTATTTTTATACACCATATTGTAGAATAAGGAGACGTGCTGACTTAGAAGACAACTATCATTGCCTGTTGCATACCGACTGGACAATAGGATTGTTACAGTTACGATCATGGGGCACGGACTACCACAGGAGGATTGGGATCTTGTCATTGACCCGGTGGTTCAAGCCATCAATACACGTGTACTCAGGGTTCATTCCTTTAGCCCAGCACAGCTGCTGTTAGGATATAATCCCTGGAGGACAGGCGGCGAGGTTATCCCTGACACTGAGCGTGCAGTAGCAGCGATATCTACGAGTATGAGTCAGGGAAAAGACCTGTGGGAGAAGGAGGAAGAATTAGCAGAGGGACAGCTAGAACGACTTGTGCGGTTAGATCACATCCGAATGCGAAGCAGCCACAAAGACCATAGACCTAGCCGAAAAATGGGAAGCTACCCAAAATCCTGCGCGCTACATGGCACCAAAGGAGGAAGATTTGGTGTTGTTGAGGAGGTTTATGTTGGATCAGCGGAAGGGCAGCAGGCTTGAAGCGAGATGGGAAGGGCCCTATGTCTTATCGGACCTGGCACAACATGGCAAGAGTGGAAGGCTACGTGATCTCAACACTAGAGAAATTGTACGGGTGGAGAAGTATTAGCCAAAATGATTATATGCGTCCTGCGCGTGCCGTGTATCAGACGCTCAGGACGCTCAGAACGTTAACCGTTACTCTGGACGCGAGGTCAGCTCGACGTCACGTCCGGACGCCATTTCCCATCAATTCCTGCGTCCTCCACGTCCCAACGACGTCCACCGCCCAGCGCATGTGTTCAGATGCCCTCAGACCCTAAGATCTCCCACATCCCGACGATCTCCTTCCTGTGCCTCCCTCCTCATGGCGGACCCCAACTCTACTCCAGCATCCAGGAGACTATCCGGCTGCTTAGTCTCCCGGATGCTACCCAGCGATATTTGAACCCCCTCTGCATCAATTGCCATGGCTGGCTATAGGCTCCCAATGCCTTCCATATAGCTCACATGTTCATTGCGACGACATCGTGATGGCTCACTTGCATACTCTCAACCGCGTTGTGATGGCTCACTTGCATACTCTCAACGGCGTCGTGATAGCACACATATTCCAGACGCCGTCTTGACGACATCGTGATAGTTCACATGCATACTCTCGATGGCTTCGTGATAGCACACAGATTCCAGACGCCGTCTTGACCACGGCGTGATAGTACCTATTGATACTCTCGACGGCGTCATGATAGCATACATATTCAAGTAGCCATCTCGATCGCTCCACTATTCATTTGTATTACTGAGTGCCATTCACAAAAGCTTCGAGACCCTGGTGCCCCTTGTATTGTGACATTGAACCTTATCCGCATCTTGATATGCTATTATTACTAGTCTACTGCCATGACCAGGGCGTCCCTGACACCCTGGCCACGGCAATTCTACGTTTCTGAGCTCTCGCTCAGATCTCGCTCAGAAATACACCCCAAATTGTCCTCACGCCTCCACAGATCGGCCAACCGAAATCTAATACTTTACATTTCCTGCAAATCAAATTCCATAAACTCAACGGTTCACACATCGCCACGTCTACAAAAAACCATTCTCTCCCACGCCTGCGTCACTTTCCTGCGAGTCGTCGAGGCTAAACGATAGCCGACTGGCGAAACCCGGGTTCGCTGGCCCCTCTTGCGCTAGTCCCAGCGTCAGCTCCTGTGAGTCACCTAGGCTCACCGGATCTGAATCTACCATCTGAAGTGCCTGGGCGAACGACGCCTGGTTGTAGTCCAACGACAGTTTGCTCTCCTGGGAGGCATCTTGACTCTGCCGGTAGTGCTCTAAACCCCCAGCGTGATTCTTGAGCCGTGTCTCTTCCTGCATAGCAGCTTGTCTTGGATTCTGGCTGGATAGCTGACGCCTGGATAGCTGACGCTCCAGTTCGGCTTGAACTGGGTCATTATTGTCAGCAAAGCCTTCACAACTTTCCTGCATCATACGATGCTTTTGCTGGATCCTGGCTGTGATCCTCTCACGCAGATTCCTGAGCATGAGTTGCTGCATTGGCGGTGGTACTGCCCGCCAGGTGTTCTTCTGCCGCAAGAAACGGTCTTGCAAGATTGGTTGGTCATGTGCACAAAAACCAAGGACTGGGGGGACATTGAGGGTCTGCTACTGCCAACTGCGTTAGGCTTGAAGTCCGGAGGATCCTGATACACCCGAAGTCGATATGCGCATAGTTGATGGCACAGGATTGCACAAGTGAGACACACCAGTGTACCATTGACACGCTTGATGAATTCCAGGTCTAGCATCCCCAGCTTTCTCTTGCAATTGAAATACTGACCATAGATGACGTCGGCAATCTGAGGCGCGAGGAACCGGAATGATAGAGGCTGCATCCCAGTCATAGTCAGTCGTGATTGGAAGTCCTGGTTGGGTGATGGGCGACAGGCGGATACACGCCTCATACACATTTGAGGGGCCCCTGAACCTGTCATCCTCAAGAAGGTATTCGACTCTACGAGCGATAGCAGAGGGGTCATCCGGTAGTCCGTATAATTCCCATATATGAGTTTTTATATAATGGACAAACTGCGCACGCATGCCAGAGTGTTTTTGACGTATCTTTCGTAGCTAGTGCAGCACCCTTTATGGTTGTGACCTCTAACCTACAATTTCTATACTCTTCGACGACGGTTCTATATTTCCAGCATCCGCAATCTCATCTTGCGCGCCACTGCAAACACTATCCCCCTCAGCCGTCAAAGCAACTGGGTTCGGGAGTGGGTTAACATAAAGGGTGTACTGAAGCCTGAGATCCTTTGCTACGCCTAGTATTTCCCCCGCGATGCCTGTCACATTGTTTCGCTGCGAATTAATTACATGCCGGACAGAGACAGGTCCTCTTGTACTCGGTTCGCCTGGTAGACACGAGCTCCTGATACCAGACGTTGTTGTGCTAGGGACCCCAAGTGGTGATGAATACCGTAGTACGCTCGATGATGGGAATGTCGCCGGGGAAAAGGGCCTACCGGGAGTTATGGTCACACGGGCGGCAGGCGTCCGTGGGACAATGGCTGCCTCCTGTGAACCAGAGTTGGTCGAAATTCGCACAGTCCATGGGTGATTGTTTCCGTGTATCTCCACCAATCGTTGCCCACGACGACGTCTATGTGTTGTCTCATCCACACCACCAAGGTTCGCTCCTTCAGGTTCGGTGTCCGGTTCAGTTTCGTCGCCCGGATGTGACATTGGATACTCATCGCTGCTATCGTCGCTGAGGTGGACGGGTTCCATATGCCCTTGTCCGTCCGCCTCCATCTCAGGTTCAGTATATGCTGTGGTCTGAATTGTACTACTCCTGAGGGGCTTGGCCCGTCATGCTAGAAGCCGTCCCGCGATTGGTGGTTGGGAAGAATTACCACCCAACCATTCAGCACAATTGGAGTTACTGGAACCGGTCTGTTGTGTTACAGATTGGGACAGCCTTTCAGCTGGTCGGACATCGCGTCTACGCCCGTTCATATTGCCCCCTCGTGAGGTTGGCTGATTCGATCCCATGGAGTCGGGGATGACGTCGCACCTTCGCCGGCTCAGATTGCCCACTCGTGGAGTTGGCTGACTCGACCCCAAGGAGTCGGGTATGATGTCGCGCCTGCGCCTGTTAAGATTCCCTACCCGGGGTACTGGCTGACTGCTGGAATTCGCATGCATGTGGGATATAGGATGGGTAGTGAACGTTGGTAAAGATTGAAGCCAATCTGATAATTGGATGTGTCGAGTTTGGTGGAAGCGAGGAGTGAGTATTTTGCTTTCGTCGAACAGGACGCGTTAGGTCTTATACCTGTACGCTAGGATTTAGGGGTGTGGTAGGCTCACTTACGATCACTCAGTATGCAAGGGAGGGATGTGCCTACACAAAGGGTTTCAAACTTTCAATACCATATCGGCGGTTCAGGAATTAGGACTCACAGGTCTATCGTGGGAAATAATGAACGAAATGAAGGTGTCGCTAGAGTCGCCAGACATGCAAAATCTAGCTGCAAGCAGTATCGGTTAGCGACGAGGGCTGTTCGCGAGAGACTCACCACGCCAAAAGAGGATTAGGATCTACTCTCATCTCCCAGTATCGAATCATCACCACCAACCGAAACTGTATTCAAGGAATACAGTACTGCCTTGTGAATAATCGGACGCAGGCGGTTGACGCCAGACCGGATATAACTATGCAGAGACTATCACTCGGTATGACAGTGAAAGAATTGGCGACGATCGGTATTGGAATTATTGCCATCGTGGCCGGCCGCGAACGCAGACAATCGCAACATTGGTAGGGCCCATCATACTGTTGTCAGGACAGTTAGACAGGATGTCTGATGCAGGAGATTTCCCTACAAAATATGGGCTTGAGATAGTGAAGCCTCAAGTTGGGCTTTGGAGCTGAAATTCAAGCCATCTATGGGACCCCACACATGGGGGTCGGGCGTGAGAAAAAAAGGCGAAACCAGAGTGGCGTCAATGTCGCTGGGCGAAAGGTAGCTACAAGCAGCATGAGCTGACGACGAGGTTGTCCGTGAAACACACTATGCCAAAAGACGATGATCCGGAGTATCTACTCACATCTCCGAACGGCAATTCTGCTCCACTTAGCTCCTTGAAAACTTATTGGGAGGAATACAACCTTGTGGTTCACGCCGGACCGGACATAAGTATGCACAGCCTATCACCCGGTATGAGAGGGAAAGAATTGCCTATGATCTGTATTGGAATGATTGCCATCGTGGCGGCGCCCACTACACGGAAAATCGTAACATTCATAGGACACATCATATTGTCATCGGGAGAACTACAAGGAAGGCATATTCTGAAGGGCGAGATTTTCCGTACGAAATGGGGCTTTGGGATCGTGAAGGTTCAAGTTGGGCTTTGGTGGTCAAATCCATAGTACCCCACACGCAGGTGTCGGGCATCGGAAAAAATAAGCGAAATGATGGTGGCGCATATCTCGCCGGCTGGGCGAAAGCTAGCTGCAATCAGCATTGATTGACAACGAGGTTGCACGGAAAGGACGGACCACGCCCAAAGAGGATTAGGAGTATCTACTCTCATCTCCGAATAGCGAATCAGCACCACTCAGCACCCTGAAATTGGTATGCAAGGAACACAACCTTGTGAATAATATGACGCAGGCGGATCATGTCTACTAACGCGATGTACACAAATACAGTGACTGGCAACGAGATTCTAAAAGTAGCGAATAGTAGACGCCAAAGTAAGGGGGTACAAGGAATTGATGACTATTATACAGGGGATAGGAACGCGAAAATGTAAAGAATATGAGACGTCTAGGAAGTGTGTAGCTGACACGAAAAGGTAAGAGAATACGGGACGTCTTGGAAGCGTGTAGATGTAACCTGGAATTTTTGGGGTGGCGTGAAAAAAATAATGGGGAAGTGGCAAGAACGTTCAAGTTCATGTTCTGTAACGCCCTCGACGGCCTCTCCCACGTCGGGGGGCAGGGGGTGACTGGGGTTCAGGTTTGGTGTGTGGTTCGGGGCTGGGGGCGTGGGCCGTATTCGTCGGATTTGGGGGGCGGGTATCCCGAGATCCCCCTGCTGCAATGTGCGAGGGTGGGTGGGGGTTTGTGGTATCATGAGGAACGCTCGGCGTAGGCGCAGGAGAAGTGGTGGCTGAGTGAGCAGGGGTCGGAGGAGGGAGGGTAGACTCTGCTCAAGTAAACGTCTCAGGCGCAGGGGTGGGGGACTTGGCCCGATGAATGTCGCGATCTTCTGGTTGTTCTGATTCTGCAGCAGGTGTGTCTACAGTGCCGTCGTGCCCACGCCCTGGGCCACGATTCTCTTTAGTCCTGCGCGCCACAGCTCCCGATCCTGGTCTGGGCGCCACTGGCACAGCCTCTTGTTCGGGAGTCTTCAAGAGTTTTGCAAGCCAGGAATGCTTTTAAACAATAGACCTCAGGACTCTAGCCCGCTCCTTCTCAGATGGCCCGGTGTCTGAATCCCGGTGTCTGAATCCCCGGTACGTCTGCCTGGTGGATCTCAGACGGGAGAATAATAGCTCCCTGAGGTGTTCCCACACTCCGATTCACTCCTGTCCCTGTCGTCGTCCTAGATATATGATTAGATACGATGTTGAATGAAAATAAAACAAAACTTACTTCGTCACCCTGAACAATGTCTCTACCACTGCGATCAGGAGTCTGAACCTGTCCCGGCGGCACGTGATCATCGTCGTGGTGACTGGGATCGACATTCTCTTCGTCTTGGCTGCTGCTGCCGGCGTTGAGACTCTCGTTGTCGTTGTCTTCGTCCCCGGCTCTGATGTCATCCCACAGCCCCCACCTGTCCCAGGGCTTAAGATCGAAAAATGAATGTCCACCGGAGGCTGGCGCCGCGGTTTCGTCTCAGCTCTTTCCCTGATCCTGGCGTGACCCCAGCACCACATCAGTAAAAACGGACCTTGCGTCTGATCCGTCGGCGTTGCGTCCTGACACAAGCGAGGGATCTCCTGCGTCCCATGCGTCCTGTGCGTCCTGACTTGCGTTGCAACGCCCCGCCACATCCCACACTTCCAGATGCTACCTGGCAACGTTCCTTGCGTCCTGACGCAACCTGCCGCCCTCTGTACGTCTGGAATACCCCAGACTCTTTCTCTCATCTCTTCTTTCTCCTGATGCGGCGATAGCTCCTCATCACCTCTTCTTCGCGTCCTGACCCACCCCTCATCCTCGCTCGTGTAATCACAACTAATTTGCTGCTTGCTCCGACTTCGCCCGGTGTCTGGGGCGGCAGCACCTTTTTTGGTCCCTCCCGGGTCTCCCGTCTCACGCCTCACTGGTCTGGCGAACTAATGATCTAGGTTTCAAGAAAGTCGCTTATATATCTGCTACTATATACAGTATCAATATGTAGGATTCTCACGCATAGCAGAATCCCGATTCTCACAGATCGCCGAATCCTGATTCTCTCATCCGGATTCCTTAATAAACCTCATCAAATGTTCTCAAATCAATCCGGCTATTTCCAAGCCATCGCCGGTCCTCCTCCAGGATCACTTGTGCCAGACCGAGAATTGTTCCTATATCAACTATTGTCAACCCTCGCGTGTCTTCCCTCATCTGCACTGTAACCAAGCCATGCAGATCCGATAGAGGCCCTGAGTTCACTAGGGTCAGGAACTGAACACCAGCGACTCGACGCACAGTATTCTTGAATCTGGGGTCCCTGATCCTCAAGAGGGCTACTAGCTTTGCCGGGAGACCACCCATCAGCGCATCATACATTTCTTCTGTGCCGGCTTGTACCCAAACCCAATCATTGCGACTGCCCTGGTTTCTAAAGTGTAGGGTGCCCGTGGATCGTGCACGGTGGATCTCGTAAACATCGGCTTCTTGCAATGTAAGAACTGGGACTTCGAGTTGTGTCACTCGTTCAATGGGAAGTGATCGAAGCGTCGCATGGTCTTCCCGGAGACCGTGGTTTATCGGCAGGTTATGCCTGGTATATTGTATCAATTGACGATATATAATCTTGAGAGAGACTCCCAAGATCCGGCTAAAATCAACTATATTGCACACACCGCCCTGGCGTCCCTTCAAGATTCTCCAACTAATGCCTGGCGGCGATACCGTCCTGGCTGTACTATCGAAATGCTTCAGGACGTCGGGGGAGAGATCTGCGCCGTGATTTTTCACTGATTGCAAGTTCAATAGTCTCATCCGGATTGCATGTTGACGACCGTAGCTATGCACTATCTGGACCGCGGCATCATTTTTATTTGACTGGCGCCATCCTTTGTTGATTTGCGTCTTGTGAGCTAGCTCTCCGATCTCCATGGAATACATCGGAATATTGCGAAACTGGCGTATATGGTCACAAAAGTGGCTCTGTAGATGCATCTTAATGAAGTTGAAATGTGATTCGCCGTGAATCATGTCCACACGCAGTTCATGCTCTTGGTCTTGATCGTCGTCGCGCATCCGGTGCCGTGGGGATGTGGCCACACGCTCACGCATTAGTGCTCTCCGACGTCAAATCTCCTTTCGTTGCTTGTCAACCTTGGCTTGTGTGCATTTTGTTACTCGGAACTCCAAGAAGATGTACTTCATCCTATGGAACTGGTCCAGATACTCTTCCATATAGGCTATGTTGTCACGTGTGTGGCTTCGGTATTGTGCCATCATATTGAAGTCAATGAGCGCCCTGACGCATCTCAGAGCACGTTTGAAAGGTATTGCTTGCGCCCCTCCTGGCTGGCGAAGCGCCACGGCGAGAACTCCGAGAATACAAAGCCCCAGATTCCTCATCTCTTTCCCTTGCCACTGCGTATCCTCCCGGTAGGCTTTTTTGGGAACTAAGAATCCTGGGTATGGCGGTAATGCCTTCCAAACCTCATCAAATGCCTGCAGTCGCCCGTGTTTCTTCAGAAAGGCTTCGATCTAGTCCATTATATGCTTAAATAGCCCGAGATAAATGGTATGGAGTATGTCTGGTGTGTACAGATCTGACGCCGAAACCCGGTCGAGTCTGTGGAATATATTTTGGCCGATAACAAGATTCATAATGTGGTCGTGGTCGGTCTCGGGGCCGGAGGTTTGATTTTCAGGTTGGTAGCGTTGGTACCTTGCATAATCTCGGGCTCGATAGCTTCTGGCATTGGTTCCTAATTCATTGGTCGGCACCTCGCATTTAGGACAGGCGTTTGTTTTCAACCCATGAAGTGCGACATTTTCCATATGGTCCGCGATCCACGCATAGAGAATTGGGTAGCAAAGTCGAACCTTGCCGTCGGCACAGTCAATGGAGATGCCGACATGCGGCACATCCTGAAGGGGGGCAAAGATGAGTTCGAATACATCTTGTAGGGTGTCAGCGTTGATTTTTCTCAGGCGTCGGTCGGCTTTAGAGGACTTGGAGAGTTTGGGTATAACCGGTAATAAGGCAAGAAGAAGAACCGCTATTGATCCTGGGCTGTTGCGCCGAGCCGACGGAAGATTTCCGATTGTAATATAGACAGGCCACGCTTTCTTGTCTCCCGAAAGGTTAGTGAGCTTAGTCTGATCTGACATCCCAATTATTGAAACAACGGTAGCACCTGGCGGAACCGTCTCTTATGATCAGTCAGCTAAGGTCTTCCAAACAAGAGTGGGACTCAGATGCTCTACCTGCAGGTCCCACCACCAATCCGCCATATGCATTTCAGCATATATTCTCTGCCCGGAAGGCTCATATTCACGCCGTGGCGCATAGACCAAGTCATCTCAGTATGCGATCTGGCGAAGGAGATATCTGACACAACCTAGGACGTCGCGGTAGAAAAATGGCAAAGTCCTCTGGCCATCCTCAACCTGCCTTCGAACCATTGCAGATATTGGCTGTAGGGATCCAGGAACCGGAGGTGGTTCTCCAGCGTGTGCATAGAGCTATACCCCACTGATTCGGCATTTCCTAGGCCACTCGAGAAGTAATCATTGTTTTGGGTTTTGCATACTTTTCCGTCAACCAGGATGCCAGTTTGAAACCTTCGGCGCTATTGAATGGTGCCCATGGGTCGGCGCACAGGTTGCTGTGTTCGTCCTCAAATCCAGCAATGTCTCCAATTACTTCTCCCGCGCATTCAAAATGATGCTGTTTCACGGCACAGGCTGAGGTAGTATCGAAGACTTCAGCATCAGACTCGTATGCAATGTCTGGACAAAATGCATCAGGTTCCAATCCAGCAGGGCCCGGATCGGATTCATAGTCGGAATCCTGGTGCTCACTCGCGTTGGCGTTGTCCAATTCCCCTATTTGGATGTTGTAATATTCTACGGTGAATGCGAGGACAATGTCCTGACTCGCGTGCGCAGTTCGCTGGTGCTTCTCATTTGCACCAGACCTGGTGTATTTTCGGCGGCAGAACGGACATTTGCTAGGAATGGTTGGACGTTGCTCTGTCGATCGCGGGGCTCCGAGTCCGTGTAGATTCGACAGTAAGGCTAAGATATGTCAAGTCTTGACCACAGCGCGTGTGGATCTCATGTAGGGCCAAGAGATGCCATATTCATCATCTAGTTGTGGATAGAGTTTAGCGTAGGTGTCACGTGGTATCAGCTATCGTGTCTTTCAACATCTGAGACGGCAAAGATTATTTGTTCCTGCCCCAATGCGTTTATCAGGTTTCATTCATTCAAGTTGAATCAAACTACAGTAGAGTCCTGTAATAGAGCGTCAGATTTGGGTTTTCTTTTCAAACTACCTAGAGGATCTGGGAGTTTTATATATAAAGTGATTCAATCGCGAGACTAGAGGGACTTCATACCAAGATTCATCTCACACACAGAACCTCCTCCGAGTCAACAGCCACCATCATCACATCACGAGTATCTCTAAATACTGCGATCTATAAACATAAGGAATCCAGCGATATGACGCAGAATAACAACATTGTAGTGTACGCCCTCTTGCCCGCCGGAGGTGCGCAGCAGCCGCCGGCGGGTCAGACCTATCATTTTCCGCCTTTTACTCTCATTGGAGAGTATTCTCATCTACACCCTGATCGTCAATCAATTAGCGCTCATAAGTTGGCTATGCGTGTCCCCTATCACCCCATAAACAAGCCCTCCCCTAAATACCTGTGTTGGCGGGATGCTGTGAAAGATCAGATGTTAGCCAGGGGCTATATTTCAGATAATTGGCACTTGCCAGATGCCGAATTCCAGCAAATGGTCGAAGGGATGAGGAGATTGAAACCTGCGTGTGATGAACTCGCCACTCCGTCAGCAGCCAATAACACAGCTAGTATGCAGAAGATTGATGAGGCAGTTCTTCAATTGGTTAAGGACTGTGGAAAGAAGCTGGCAAATACAATTAGGACCAATAACCACGTAGCTCCACCTGGCTCAGGCGTCCCCCCTGCCCAAGTTATTGTGAGGCCGATGTTACTACCTCTCAAGGCACCACCTCAGTGCCAGTAGAGTATTACAACGGCTGTATTACCGAACGCTAGCCCAGTTGGCCAAAATGCTCCGCTGGCCAATGCTCCTGGGCCTGCCCAAAACGTACCTGCTCCCACGGCGAATCCCCAAGCTCAGAACATTGCCGCACTACCGAACGCTGGCCCAGTTGGCCAAAATGTTCCGCTGGCCAATGCTCCTGGGCCAGCCCAAAATGTACCTGCTTCCCTGGGGGGTGCCCAAGCCGTACCTGCTCCCCCGGCGAATCCCCAAGCTCAGAGCATTGCCGCACTCCCAGGCCCGGCCGATCCCGCAGCTCAGAACGATCCTCCACCCCCAGGCCCGACTTATCCCCAACGTAGGATTGGACTCCGTTTGGGCAATCTCTACCGGCAGATAGATGCGCACCAACTAGCGAATATTCCTGGTCAGATCCAATTGGGTCCCTCAATGGGCATTCTGGGTACGCCACTGGGTATCAAACATGCTCCAGCGAATCCCACAGGTCCGATCAATCTGCCCGGACCAGAAGATATACCTCTGCAGATCCAATCAGGTCCCTTAATGGGCATTCTAGGTACGTCACTGGGAATCAAACATGCTCTAGCGAATCCCCCACATCCGATCAATCTGCCCGGCCTAGAAGATATACCTGTGCAGATCCAATCGGGTCCCTCAATGGGCATTCTGGGTACGCCACTGGGTATCAAACATGCTCCAGCCAATCCCCCAGGTCTGATCAATCTGCCCGGCCAAGAAGATATACCTATGCAAATCGAAGCGGATCCCCCAATGGGCATTCTGGGTACGCCACTGGGTATCAAACATGCTCTAGCGAATCCCCCAGGTCCGATCAATCTGCCCGGCCCAGAAGATATCCCTGTGCAAATCCAAGCGGATCGCCCAATGGGTAATCTCAGGAGGCCAATGGGGATGCGACATGCTCCTCTGGCGGATCTCCCGCAAGCCGCGGCACCGAACGTGGAGGATCCGTTGATTCAATCATTTGATGTGGTGCGGAGGGTGCGTCGCGCAGTTTCAGGTCTGTCCCAAATTAGTGAGTTTTTTTGGCAATAATCCGGATGTGTTTTTTTTGAACTTACGGACTTAGGAGATATAGATTGGAGGGCTCTGCTTGGACGTACACGTGCAGTACGTATCATCTGGGTCAGCCAACCCGCCAATAGCAGCGGACCCCGACCAAATTATCGCCTTCTGCATTGGCGTAACCCTCATATCAATTGGGTACGTCTTGCTGTGTTAAATTCCTATGACATCCGCGGTCTTTCGGCCATTATTTCGAGAACTGTGCAACACAATATGATTCAGTACATACTTGGCGGCACTGGTGAAGGCCGGCAACAGCTGCGTCTGCATTCCGGCGCCCAATGATCTTATATAGATTACGTCTTCATCGAGAATGATGAGGACGTAAGGGCCTGGCTGCTGTCGAATCCGGTTGTCGACGATCCGTTGGATCTGTTGCTCAATTGTCATCGCCCAGAGAATTGGGGCAGGTTGCCCACTCCGCCCTTGAGGGGGCACAATTTCCTTCCCGAAAATTTCATAGCCAATTGGGCTAGTACCGCGGCGCCAGGTAATCGCATCCAGGTAGCCCGATCAGACGCGAGAACTGACCCTGGACCGTCCAATACCGGAGGTGAACAGGAACAGCGAGATGACTCTCCCTTGTTTCTTCCTGGATTTACTATTTCATCATCTGATGTTTCTGACGCCGAAGACGGATGCCAAGCAAGTGTCGGAGCATCACCATCCCCTGTTGCAGATCGAAGTAAAACACAAACACAATCCAAAATAAATTTTCAGAAGGTGTCGAAACTTAGTGCACGCGGGGGTGATACTGAGTACCATAATGTACGGAAGCGTGGAGCACCATCCCAAGAGGAAGATTCGGAGTATTTGTCCAAGAAAGCCCGCCAGGCTTCCTATGCCCTTGCGTGGTTGAAAGGTAAGGCGGACCGTAATGTTCGGGCAGAACTCGAAGAGGAAAAGGGTCATGAGCAAGAGAGAGGGATTGAGATTGTCGGAGGAGTTTGATCGATCTGACAGCGCGTTGAACGCCAGAGTCTGCCAAGATATATTAGTGATTTAGGTTCAAGTTCTTAGAGTATTAGAATAGATTTCTTATTGACTGCAGATTCGCTAATGAGGCTAAGCATTCGGGGTTAGGTCGTGTTGAGGATACTAGTATGATAGTAGGCTGAGGCTGACGCCAAGAGACATTAATGTACACGATGTCTCTTGGCGCATGCTTAAAAGTGAGGCTTAAAACAATATTTTAGGGGGTGCATGTATCACCTGTGACAATCATGACTTTTCCCGATCTTTCAATAGTCTTTGTTTTATCTAGGTGCGACCTCATTATCCACCGCCATTTGGCGAATTGCCTTCGTTATCCATCCCAAGATACTGCGACGTCGTGCCCCACGTTATGACGTCGCGCCCTATATCACGACATCGCGGTACACTCTAAGTTGCATTCCCTGCTTGTACAGCCCGTAGGACTCACAGTCGTCGAAATGTACAGCGTCGGCAAAAGTCTATATAAGGACCCCTCCGGCCCCCTCGACCCCTCCGGAGCTCAACAAGGCCCTCCTTGATCACTTTTTCCCTGGTGAACCAGCCACGTTTCTTGACACAATCCTGCTCCCGTTCAGAGATTGCCTCCCCTTGTCCCTGGACGAGGTCGGCAGGACCCTCGCCCGCTCCTCCGTGACGTCGGCCCCTGGGCCTGACATGACCCCCAACTCGGTATGGAAAAGGGTGCATCGTGTGGCCCCTCACCTGATCCACGACCTGCTTGCCCCTTTGGTGACTTTCGGGTCCCACCCCCTTACCCTCTAAGGAGCCGATGGCGTAGTGCTTGATAAGCCCTGGAAGCCCTCTTACGACTCCCCCACATCTTTCCGCGTTACAGTTTTACTCCAGACCTTTTCAAAGATCCTAGAGAGGATAATGAATTCCACACTGTCCTGTGTGGCCTATGCAACCGGCCTCCTCAACCCGCACCAATGCGGCTCGTTGGCTGGACTCTCGGCCTCGGACGCAGTCACCACCCTCACCCACGAGCTGAAGACCCTGCAGATGGCTGGAAGAAAGGTCTCCACACTTTTTCTTGACATAAAAGGGGGCTTCGACAACGTCAACCCCTCCACCCTCTGCGGCATTCTTAGAGCCAAGGGGGTCAACCCGTATCTTGTGTCATGGACCAAGTCCTTTCTTTCTTGCAGGTCATGCCGGCCACTTTACAAGGGGTCCCCCAGTGTGTTCACCGCTGTTTCGGTGGGCACCCCCCAGGGGTCCCCAGTCTCTCCGCTGTTGTTTGTTATTTATGTTTCCCGCCTCCACTGCGAGATCCCCCATGGTCTCTCCCTCTCCTATGTGGACGACTTCGGTCTTACCGTCTCCTCTGCGTCCTATCGGCGCTATATCCAGATACTACAGAAGCTGTACGCCAAGCTGAAGACCTTAGGGTCAAGGCTGGGGGTCGGCTTCGTGGTCTCCAAGACGGAGCTCATCCACTGGCGTACGAACAGGGACAGAGACACCATCTCCAATGCTCCAGTTCACCTAGACGTGTCGGTCTTCGCACCCAAGAGTGAGGTCAGGTGGCTAGGCTACTGGTTCGCCCCCTCGATCTCCACCACCCCTCATTTTGTCAAAAGGCTGGCCAAGGCCCAGGCGGCCTTCGTGGCTGTTAAGCGTCTCTCCCCTCCGGGGATCGGCCTCCCCCCCTTTCTCTGCCATAGACTTGCATCCTCCCTCCTCTTCCCCATCCTCAGCTATGGCGCGGACGTCTTCATGCCCACCGTCCCCATGATTAGGAAGCTCTCTGTGTTCTGGCACAAGGTCCAGAGATGGACGACTAATTGCTTCATGTCCACCCCCACGGATATCCTGGCCATCGAGGCCTGCCTCCCACCACTCGAGCTCCTCCTCGTGTACAAGCGACGCCTGCCAAACATTAGGATTATGTGCTCCCCCCCGGAAATCAACCCTGCGAGTGCAAGACTCCCACTCTCCCTGCAAACTCCATCTCTTCACCAACACTCACCAGACCACCGGGCACTTAGCGCGAGGAACGCGGGCAGCCGCCTTGCCCTCCCGTGCTTACAGCCGAGACGTCCTTCGAAGAATAGGGCCCACCTCCCCCTCTACGCCCTCCCACACTCCATGTTGTTCCTCCTGGGCCCGGACGGGCTCCATCCCCTCCCTGTTGACTCCCAGCATCTGCTTATCGATCACTACCCTGAGCCCCCCCCGGGCCGCTCGTACCCCCAGCTTAAGCTCCTTTGCAGGAGTCTCCTCATGAAAGAATGGGAAGAGGCCGCACCGAACCCGGCCCGATACCCGTACCGCCCCTCGATTAAGCCTCATCCGTTCATGGGCTTAGACAAGTTCTCCGCGGGCCGCCTCCCCCAGATGAGATCTGGGAAGAGCTATCTCCGCGCCCACCCCTCGTGGGACAGCAATGCCCCCACCACCTGCCCCAGCTGCTTGAGCGCCCCTGAGACGTTCGAATACGCAATCCTCCACTGGTCGGCCAAGGAGCCTCCCAGGACCCGCCACCTTCTCGGGTCCTTGACATTGGCGCCGATGCCCCTGTCTGGTCCTCGGCCGCCCTCCTGGGCGCCCTCGCCCGCTTCATCAAGTCTACGGCTACAGCCTTCCCCCCGGGCATATTCTCACGCCCAACATCCGCTGCGTCCTCCATTTCTTCCCACTCGTCTAATGTGGTTTCCTTCAGTGACTTTATGTCTACTCAGGAAAGCTAGGTTTAAATTTTGTGTTTTTCATGCTCTCCGCTGTTTAAAGGGGGTTTCCTTTGATTTACTTGGTTGAACTTCGCGCCCGTATGTGGGCCTGGGACCGGTACAGCCCCCAGTTGAAGAGCTTTGGTGCCTGATGTTTCCTTTGTTTGTTCATTTTAGATTTTGGGTTTTGTTTTCGCCATAGCTAGCGCTCCATGTGATTTCTTGTACCTTAACAACGAATATATGATATAAATAAAAAAAGAAAGAAAAAAAGAGAAAGAAAAAGACCCCTCCGACCTCTCCATCTTTCTTACCTCCCACCTCAGAAGACCCCCACCTGCGTTCCCCCTCTCCAGGGTCAGAACATCTTGCGCATTGAGAGATACGAAGGTCAACCGGCATCCAAGTGGGTATCAAGGGACCCCCGCGATTTTATTTTGATCATCCTTCATATTAGATTCCAAAATCGCCGACGAAGCAATGGCCCCTCCAGGCATAGCGAGACATCACTTGCGGAAGGGAAAGTAAGCAAACTACATCTCCCACTGTTTGTAACCGATGCTAATAGCTCTCTGCCACTTAGACTCCCCGCCGCGCAACCTCCCCCGCCAGAAGTTCAGGGTGTCATACGAAGAAGAACTCTTACGCGTTCGGCCGCCAGTTGCCCGGCAGAAGAGCGAGCGTAAGCAATGCTAGAATTCTCTTTATATGGAATCTTATGATATCAAACTCACTACCCGTTTTTAATCAACAGAGGACCTGAGCCTGAGGAACGCTCTCACTTCCAACCTGCCGCGGGAGATTCGGTGTATAAAGCCAAACTATGCCACAATAATCAGAATCTGGTATACGGACAATCTAAGAAACAGGACTGTGTATGGTGACATTGCGTACGCCAAATCATGGTGTGGATTCAAGCATCAGCGTCGCCAATCCTCTATCTATGCGACATGGCGCGAGCAAATAAAGGACTACATGATTGCTTGCCACCTGGACCCCGGTTGCCTAACCGAAACGCAAGTGGATTCAATTTTATTGTTCGCCTGTGGCCTATGACCAGTCAAGGAGCGAATGGAGCTGATCAAACGCCAGCACCACGCCGACGACCTTTTGGAACTAAACAGGCATCTGAAGATCCTTGTCAGGGATTCTGGACAGCAACTGCAAACGACCAAGGAGGGTCAAAGGGCTGGTCTTGATGGTCGCGGCGATGTTACAGAACCTACAAGTAAGTGCTAGCTATTGTAACAATCCTATTGTTGAGCGTGTATGCAACAGGCAACGACAGTCGTCTTCTGTTAATGGAAGTCTCGCTTTCTTGCACCAGATGGTACAGAACTGGCTTGCTTGTCATGAGTGGTTCGTACGAGGTACTATCTCTTCAGATAGTAAGATGGGTAGATTGTCGTGTTTGATAGAACTATTACAATAATTCTATGTTCGGGCGGCCCGTCGAGACTATCACAATAGTCTCCGCGTTCTTAGAGCATAGGCTCTTGTAGAGGAGAAGTGTATGTAAAGAGAGTAGAGCGTAATCGTATTGCAATTTCTTAAGTATAGAAAAGTACTTAGATGGTTGCGTGAAGATCCTATCTCTTGGTCGTTTTCTTTTTTTTTTTTTTGTAATCAAATCGTTATTATGTTTAAAGGTACAAAAGACTCATGCAGCGCTAGCTATGGAGATAAAAAACCTATAAGCAAACGTCATCCCGCCCGCGTCACCTCGTCATAGGAAAAATTAAACCCCCCGAAACCATAGAAGAAACTTCCCCCGCCTAGCACCTAAGACTCGCACCTCAGATGGGTAGGGAAACAACTCATAGAAACGTACAGGAGAGAGACCCAAACCCTTCAGCAGGCCCCCAGGTAACACTAACACAAGAATCAAAGAAACGCCTAGATATAACTACTATTGCCAATATGCCAAATCCAAGAACCGGTACGGTGAAATACGGTTGGAGCGGCGGCTCAACGGTCGGGAGTAACCGGAAGGTGGCGGCGCGTCGGCGTTTAGGAGAGACCAAGGAGGCAGTGCAATACCATGATCACCCGTAACCTAAGCGAGGTTTGCGACCGTAGAGTAAATCGCAGGAGGGAGAGAGGCAGGTGGGCGAGCGGAGCCACCTGGCAGAGGGGATGCCAGCCAACGACGATGAGCAGTAGGGTGCCAGCCGGTGAGTAGCAGTAGGGTGCCAGCCGGTGAATAGCAGTAGGGTGCCAGCCGGAGGGGGGAGCAGTAGGTTGCCAGCCTGGGGAGGAGTTTTTTAGCAGTAAGGTGCCAGCTTAAGGGGCAGTACGGTGCCAGCGGACGGAACCGGGAGGGGGGTGGAGGAAGGATCGCCAGCAGGCTAGCCACAACCGACTAACGGGCCATAGCAAGGGCTTTTGGGACGACAGCGAAACCGAGCGAGACCTTGATGTTACTAACCGAAGCTTTCCCCACCAGAGGTCCAAGCCCAGCAGAACCGAAGTCTTACTTCGGCCAAGAGTCCGGACGCCATATCGCCGACCGTGAACGAACATCAGCAAAAACGGATCCTGCGTCTGATCCGTCGGCGTTGCGTCCTGACGGAAGCGACGTATTTTCTGCGTCCCCTGCGTCCTGTGCGTCCTGACTTGCATTCCAACGTTCCTTGCGGCCTGATGCAACGTCAGATCCTCCCGACGTCTAGACTGCCCCAGACTCTCGATCTCGTCCTCCTCGCCTCTTCTCCGGGTCCTGATGTATCCCGCCCCTCATCCCCGCTATCACAACTTCAATTAATTTGCTGCTTCCTCAGACGTCGGCAGGCCTCTGTGGCGGCAGCACCTTTTTTTTTTCACATCTCACCTTTCATGTCTAACATCTCACGCCTTATTGGTCTGGTGAACTAATGATCTGGGTTTCAAGAAAGTCGCTTCTATATCTTCTAGTATATACAGTATCAAGATGTAGGATTCTCACACATAGCGGAGGCTTGATTCTCTCATCCGGACTCTTTAA